>ERZ773187.294-NODE-294-length-50175-cov-8.897745_pt1 | contig 50175 bp, 44 predicted proteins | sample MGYA00511242_ERZ773187 | MGnify/ENA primary metagenome ERZ773187 (study PRJEB29015, sample SAMEA2737744) | human gut metagenome | biome: human gut; feature: human-associated habitat; material: faeces | place: China | collected 2012 ...
AGTCCACCTGTGCTCCAACGAACGACAACCTGATGGAATTGGTTGTTATGGTCGATGCCCTGCGCCGTGCTTCTGCAGGCCGTATCACGGCTGTTATCCCTTACTTTGGCTATGCCCGCCAGGACCGTCGCGTCCGCTCCGCGCGTGTGCCAATTACCGCTAAAGTTGTTGCTGACTTCCTCTCCAGCGTAGGCGTTGACCGTGTTCTGACGGTTGACCTGCACGCTGAGCAGATCCAGGGCTTCTTCGACGTTCCGGTTGATAACGTATTCGGCAGCCCAATCCTGCTCGAAGATATGCTGCATCTCAACCTGGACAATCCTATTGTGGTTTCTCCGGATATCGGCGGCGTGGTTCGCGCACGTGCTATTGCCAAACTGCTGAACGACACCGACATGGCGATCATCGACAAGCGTCGTCCGCGCGCTAACGTCTCTCAGGTGATGCACATCATCGGTGACGTTGCTGGCCGCGACTGCGTGCTGGTTGATGACATGATCGATACCGGCGGCACCCTGTGCAAAGCCGCGGAAGCCCTGAAAGAGCGTGGTGCTAAGCGTGTATTCGCTTATGCAACACACCCTATCTTCTCGGGTAATGCGGTAAACAACCTGCGCAACTCCGTTATTGATGAAGTTGTGGTTTGCGACACTATCCCGTTAAGTGATGAGATCAAGGCGCTGCCAAACGTGCGCACCCTGACCCTCTCCGGGATGCTGGCCGAAGCGATTCGTCGTATCAGCAACGAAGAATCTATCTCGGCTATGTTCGAACACTAATCGGACGCAGCCTGAAAACCCGCTACGGCGGGTTTTTTTGTCTGTGAGTTTCATTTGTATGATTAATGCCTCCTTCACCTGCCATTGATATGACAGATGATGCGCACACGGATGATGATTGTGAAAAACGCTTCCTCTCATGTTCTGCCCTTTCGCGCCCTCATCGACGCTTGCTGGAAAGAGAAGTACACCCTGTCGCGCCTGACGCGTGACCTGATAGCCGGGATCACCGTCGGCATTATCGCCATCCCGCTGGCGATGGCGCTGGCGATAGGGAGCGGCGTGGCGCCGCAGTATGGCCTCTACACCGCCGCAGTGGCGGGGATCGTTATCGCCCTGAGCGGCGGATCGCGCTACAGCGTCTCCGGCCCCACCGCCGCCTTTGTCGTGATTCTCTATCCGGTTTCCCAGCAGTTTGGTCTTGCCGGCCTGCTGGTTGCCACCCTGATGTCAGGCGGATTTCTGATCCTGTTTGGCCTGGCGCGCTTCGGCAGGTTGATTGAGTACATCCCCCTTCCGGTGACCCTGGGCTTTACCTCCGGGATCGGGATCACTATCGGGACCATGCAGATAAAAGATTTTCTTGGCCTGCAGTTAACGCATGTGCCGGAACATTACTTGCAAAAGGTGGGCGCGCTGGCGATGGCGCTGCCGACGGTCAATCTGGGGGATGCCGCGATTGGCATCGTCACGCTCGGCACCTTAATTTTGTGGCCACGGTTAGGCATTCGCCTGCCGGGGCATCTTCCCGCTCTGCTGCTGGGCTGTGGGGTCATGGGCGTAGTGAACCTGTTGGGTGGGCAGGTGGCCACCATCGGTTCGCAGTTCCACTATCTGCTGGCGGATGGCACGCAGGGCAACGGTATTCCGCAGCTGTTACCCCAGTTGGTTCTCCCCTGGGATATGCCGGGTTCTGATTTCACCCTGAGCTGGGATTCCCTGCAAGCCCTGCTTCCCGCCGCGTTTTCAATGGCGATGCTGGGTGCTATCGAATCACTCCTGTGCGCCGTGGTACTGGACGGCATGACGGGCACCAAACACAACGCCAACAGTGAACTGATAGGCCAGGGGCTGGGGAATATCGTTGCACCGTTCTTTGGCGGGATCACCGCCACGGCCGCGATTGCCCGTTCTGCCGCCAACGTACGCGCCGGGGCGACGTCGCCCATCTCCGCAGTGATCCACGCCCTGCTGGTGATCCTCGCCCTGCTGGTGCTGGCACCGTTACTCTCATGGCTGCCGCTCTCGGCGATGGCTGCCCTGCTGCTGATGGTGGCCTGGAACATGAGCGAGGCGCACAAGGTAGTGAACCTGCTGCGCCGGGCCCCGAAAGACGACATCATCGTGATGCTCATCTGTATGTCCCTGACCGTCTTGTTCGACATGGTGATAGCGATTAGCGTCGGGATCGTACTGGCATCCCTGCTCTTTATGCGCCGTATTGCCCGCATGACGCGACTTGCCCCGGTAAACGTCATTGTGCCCGACGACGTGCTGGTGCTGCGGGTTATCGGCCCGCTGTTCTTCGCAGCGGCGGAGGGGGTGTTTAATGACCTGGAGGCCCGAATCGTAGATAAACGCGTCGTGGTGCTGGAGTGGGATGCAGTGCCGGTACTGGATGCGGGCGGTCTGGACGCCTTCCAGCGCGTTGTGCAACGTCTGCCGGAAGGCTGTGAATTACGGATCTGTAACCTGGAGTTCCAGCCGCTGCGCAGTATGGCGCGTGCGGGGATCCAGCCAGTTGCTGGCCGCTTGTCATTCTATCCGACCCGCGACGCAGCGTTAGAAACGTTATGAATAGCGGCGCTGCATCATGATGCCAATCGCCTGTTGTAGCCAGCCAAGCACTTCAGGCGTCATCCAGGTTCCTTTCATCAGATGGGGCTCCTGCTCCATCGCCAGGCGAAATTTCTGCTGCGTCACCGGGTCGGTCCCTGCATAGGACTGAAACAGTTCGAGCCACGTTTGCGCCAGAGCCTGCGCCTGCGGGCTCGCGGCTGACAGCCCTTCCCGACAGGCCTGGTGCAGTTTCGCCACCAGCGAGGGCCACTCCATCATCCGATCAAAGTAGTGGGCGCGGGTAAAGGCCATCTCCTGCGGGGTGAGATAGCGCTGCCAGATGGCGAGCTTGCTCTCGGCAAAGGCCCGGGTGATAAAATCGAGGATATTGGCGTTGATACCGGTCTGTTCGCGCATCTGCGGCTCCACGCTGTGCATCTCGTTCAGCCGGGTCAGAAACTCGGGCTTGCCGGCGGTATCTTGTTCCAGCTGCGTCATCCAGCGGGTGGCTAACGCTGTCGCGCGCGGATCATCTACCCTAACGTTCTCTGCCAGCAACGCCTGCGCCTCGGCAACCAGCCCGCTCCAGATGTCGGCAAGCGCCTCTCCCTGTACGGCAAACGGCAACTGCTGTAACTCTTCTTTGCTAAACCAGCGATCGTACATATTCATTAACTCCAGCGTGTGTAGCCAGGACTCCAGATCGGGCTCGCCGCCGGCGGCCAGTTCGCAGCGCAGGCCAGCCAGCTGCTCTCGCAGGGTATGAATGCTGCGTAGTTGCTTATCCAGCAAGGCAATTTGCCCATCAAGCAGTTCAGCCATAGAGTGCGTATCCCGATCGAGGCAATCCTTTATCTCAGCAAGCTCCAGCCCGGCTTTAGCCAGCACCTGAATACGGTGCAGGCGCTGAACATCCGCCAGGTTATAGAGTCGGTAGCCTGCCGCACTTCTGGCGGAGGGGAGCAGTAAGCCTGTTTGTTCATAGTGGTGAAGTGTCCGGACGGTGATCCCCGCTCGCGTTGCCAACTGCCCAACCTGAATTAACATTGCTGCTCCTTTTTTCGCGCCATCGATGACACTGTGGATCCTGACGTTACGTGAGGGTCAAGGCAAGGGGCAAAAAAAAACGGCTCCCGCAGGAACCGTCTTGATGGCATCCCAGATTAACTGGGCTTATGTTGATCGCGGCGACAACGTTTGTCGTAGTGGCGTACCCACCAGTATTTGTCGCAGACCTGCTCATGGCCGCTGACGCGGGCTCCTGCGAGCCAGAGAACGGCGCCCAGGAAGATGCTCAGTATCGCGCCATGCGCAAAGTATTGTGGCAGGTTAAATTGCGGAAGCTGGTTTAAAATAGAGTAACCGACGCCCCCTACCATGACGATCAATCCCAACCCCATGAGCACGTTACCGAGTAACGAAGCGTTTCTGCGTTTCATGTGTCACCTCCGGAACTTTGGGTTGCAGGGTTAACTATCCCTAATCCTGATGTGCAAAGTATAGACAGCCCCTCTTTTATTGATTGCGGGAGCGATCACATTTATGCACTTTGAGTCAACAAAACTTTACAAATAACCTATTGAGCTACTTGAAAATCTAATGATTCATCGGGGCAATTATTCCATTCCCAAACATCGGGCGGCAGAATTTTGTCAAGCGGCGCGGCAGACAGTACACTACGCGCCAGACTTAGAACCCTCAGGAAGTTAAACGTGACGATTAAATTGATTGTCGGCCTGGCCAACCCTGGCGCGGAATATGCGGCAACCCGCCACAATGCGGGCGCATGGTATGTCGACCTGCTGGCTGAGCGGTTACGTGCCCCCCTGCGCGAAGAGCCAAAATTCTTCGGCTATACCTCCCGCATTAACCTTGCCGGGGCAGATGTGCGTCTGCTGGTGCCGACCACCTTTATGAATTTAAGCGGCAAAGCCGTGGCGGCGATGGCCACCTTTTATCGCATCAACCCGGACGAAATCCTGGTGGCGCATGATGAGCTCGACCTGCCGCCCGGCGTGGCGAAGTTTAAACTCGGTGGCGGCCACGGTGGCCATAACGGCTTAAAAGACATTATTAGCAAACTGGGCAATAACCCGAATTTCCACCGTTTGCGCGTCGGGATAGGCCATCCGGGCGATAAAAACAAAGTTGTAGGCTTTGTGTTAGGTAAACCTCCCGCCTCCGAGCAGAAATTGATCGACGACGCGGTTGACGAAGCGGTGCGTTGTACGGAGATCTGGATTAAAGAGGGCTTAACCAAAGCCACTAATCGTCTGCACGCTTTCAAAGCGCAATAAGCGGCGTCACGCCCCTTTTTTGCCCCGCGCGCTGCGGGTTACGTGTATAATAGGCGTAGTTATTTACTTTTCTTCGACTCGTTATGCTTAACGTGTTGAATATCAAGATATTAAGGTGATTCAGAAATGGGATTCAAATGCGGTATCGTTGGTCTGCCTAACGTTGGCAAATCCACCCTGTTCAATGCGCTCACGAAAGCGGGTATCGAAGCGGCTAACTTCCCGTTCTGTACCATTGAGCCAAACACCGGTGTCGTGCCGATGCCTGACTCACGCCTGGATCAGCTGGCAGAAATTGTTAAGCCACAGCGTATTCTGCCGACGACGATGGAGTTCGTGGATATCGCGGGGCTGGTAAAAGGGGCTTCTAAAGGTGAAGGTCTGGGCAACCAGTTCCTGACTAACATCCGTGAGACCGAAGCGATTGGCCACGTTGTACGTTGCTTTGAGAACGACAACATTATCCACGTGAACAACAAAGTGGATCCGGCTGACGATATCGATGTGATCAACACCGAACTGGCGCTGGCGGATCTGGATACCTGTGAACGTGCGCTGCAGCGCGTGCAGAAGAAAGCCAAAGGCGGCGACAAAGACGCGAAAGCGGAACAGGCTGCGCTGGAAAAATGTCTGCCACAGCTGGAAAACGCCGGCATGCTGCGTGCGCTGAAAAACTTGACCGACGAAGACAAAGCGGCGATCAAATATCTGAGCTTCCTGACTCTGAAGCCAACCATGTATATCGCAAACGTCAATGAAGACGGTTTCGAGAACAACCCTTACCTGGATAAAGTACGTGAAATCGCCGCTGCGGAAGGCTCCGTTGTGGTGGCGGTTTGTGCGGCTGTTGAATCCGACATCGCTGAGCTGGACGACGCCGACCGTGAAGAGTTTATGGCCGAGCTGGGTCTGGAAGAGCCGGGTCTGAACCGCGTGATCCGCGCGGGCTACCAGCTACTGAACCTGCAAACGTACTTCACCGCTGGCGTGAAAGAAGTGCGCGCATGGACCATCCCGGTAGGCGCAACGGCTCCGCAGGCGGCAGGTAAAATCCATACCGACTTCGAGAAAGGCTTTATCCGTGCACAGACCATCGCCTTCGACGACTTCATCACCTATAAGGGTGAGCAAGGGGCGAAAGAGGCCGGTAAGATGCGTGCGGAAGGGAAAGATTACGTAGTGAAAGATGGCGACGTGATGAACTTCCTGTTCAACGTCTAATCTCTCCCCTGCCCAAACAAAAATCCACGCCCCGGCGTGGATTTTTTTAGCTGTCCTTAAAACTCTACCCTTGCGCCAAGGTTGTAGCGGCGCCCTTCCAGGACCGACGCTTCGTTATAAGAGGTGGAATGAAGCGGGTTCGCATCAAACAGGTTATAGATGCCCGCCATTAACGTCAGATTCTTATTCACCCGATACCGCGTCCCCAGATCCATCACCGCATAGGCTTCGGTCGAGGTGGATTTACCGATATCTGGCGTCTTGCTTCGCCAGCTCGCTTTCGTCCAGAGTTCCAGATCGTTCAGCGCTTCCCAGGTCAGGGAGATATTGGCCATGCTGGTCGGGAATTCGTTCAGCGCATCCCCTTTATACTGGCCGCTCTTCTGCTCGCTGTGGGTATAGGTGTAGTTGACGTTAGCCTTCAGGGTCGGCGTGGCCTGCCAGTCACCATTCAGCTCCAGACCATAAATTTCCGCATCACTGACGTTAAAGTACTGGGAGACCGATTCAGCTTCATAACCATTGTAGACACACATCTGCGTCGCGGTCGCGGTACAGATGGTGTAATCGCTGATCTTGTCTTTGAATTTGGTGTGGAAGACAGTGGCATCCAGCGCCAGCGTATCCTTCTGCCAGTAAACCCCCAGCTCGGTGTTGACGCTCTTCTCCGGTTTCAGGTCGTCATTACCGATACCAATCTCAGAGTAGGGATAGCTGCCATACACGCTGGTAAAGCCGGAGTTGTTCTGACGGAGATCTGGCTTTTTATAGCCCGCAGAGACGCCGCCTTTTACTGCCCAGTTTTCATCGAGCGTCCAGTTGCCGTACAGTTTTGGCGTTACGTGGTAGCCGAAGTAGCTGTCGTGATCCAGACGCGCCGAGGTGGTCATCGTAAAGTCTGGCACAATCATCCATGCATCTTCAGCGAATACCGCCCAGCCATCGCGGCTGATCTTGCTTACCGGCGTTACCCCTGGCACCTCTTTGTCGGCGATGCCGAAGGTGTCGTCCAGCTCATTACGCGTATAGTTTGCCCCCAGCGTCAGCTTGTGATCGCCCAGGGTGAAAGTGTTGGCACTGTTGGCCTCAAAGTTATTCTGCTTGACGAATTGCGGTGACAAATACGGCACGCGGTACTCAGTACGTGCTTTTTCATAGCTGACAAAGTTCTTCGACTCGATGATATCACCATACCAGGCGTGCTGAGACAGCGAGATCGCATCGCGATCGAAACCCCAGTACCAGGGGTTACCGTGGCGGGTTTTCTCCTGATGGCCTTTGACCGCATTGAGATCCCAGAGCTGTGTGTCGGTCGGCGACATGGAGATGGTGGCATCCAGGTTGCCCGCCTCGTGCTTAACAAAGCGCTCTTTATCGGGGCTGTCATCATCGCGACGATCCAGATAATCCGCCGCCAGGCTAACGCCCAGCTTGCCCGGAATAACGGGCCCCATCAGGAACAGATTGGTCTGGTTGGTATTACCGTATTCGCTCTTTTCCTGCAGGAAGTAGTTATCCTCCAGCACGCCGGTCCAGCTATCAAGGTTATAGCCTTTTTTGGTGATCACGTTGACCACCCCACCGATGGAGTCCGAGCCATACAGCGAAGACATAGGTCCACGAATGACCTCTATACGCTCGATGGCCGCGATTGGCGGCATAAAGGCCGCTTCGGTACCAATGTGGTGACCATATGGACGAGATTCACGGGTCCCCTGCTTGATCCCGTTCACCATATACGACGTATAGGACGAGTCCATACCGCGCATCTGCACGTCACCGGTCGCCAGGCTACCGTTGCCGCTGCCCGTTAACACACCCGGCATCTCCCGGAGTGCCTCGGTAACGTTCTGGTTCGAGCGGGTGTTCAGCTCTTTCTCATTGACCACCGAGATGGTGGCCGGTGCTTCGCGGCGCTCCTGGCTGAAACCGGTGGCGGTTACTACCAGCTGATCTTCGTTCGCCGGATCGCTATCGGCGGCGATGGCGGCAGGCGTTATGCCGGTTAAGGCGAGCGAAATCGCCACGGCCATGCGTGTCCTGGTTATCACGACGTATTCCTTAAAGTTGGGTTAAATCGATCTTGAGAACGTAGTCAGCTTTATTCGCCTTCTCATCCTGTTTCACGCTGACATACAACGTGTTGGCATCGGGAGAGAGCACCAGGCTGTTAGGCATCGCCGCCGTTGTAATGGTGTGTTTGACGGCGTTGGTTTTCGCGTCGATGACGCTAATCTGGCGATCGTTACGATGGGTGACATAGACCTCGTTGCGCACGCCGTTGTAAAGCGCGGCAATGGAGTTCGGGGTGGCGATGCGTTGCTTTAGCTTGCCGGTCGCCAGCTCGACCACCAGCACATCGCGCGTATTGGTATCTGCGATATAGCCCACGCCCGCTGCGGGGTTAAGCGCAATATTGAGGAAGTAATGGTCGGTCTCTTTGGGATCCACCTTCACGCGCAAAAGCACCTCTGAACTCTTGCCATCCAGGGTCACCAGCTCGCCGCTCCCGGTTACGGCATAGACTTTGTCCGCTGCGGTATCCACCGCAAACCCAACCGGATCCATCCCTTCGAGGGTTTTCGTCAATGCCTGTTTTTGCGTATCCACGACCCACAGCAGCCCTTTTCCTTTGCCGCCCATGCCGGAGATATAAAGACGCTGATGCTTCTTATCCAGCACCGCTTCGCGCGGATGGATCCGTTTCTTAGGATCGCTGGCGTCACTCAGTTGCAGGATTTTGACCGCCTTGCCGCTGCGGGCATCCAGCGCGGTGATGGAGCCATCCAGCGCATTGCCCATCCAGAGCACGTGGTTCTCCTGATCGAGCGCCAGCGCAAAGATGCGCCGTTCGGTATCAATGCTCTTTTTCACCTTCAGTGAGTCTGCAGCCAGTTCGAAAAGGATGCCGGTGGTTTTGTCGGCCGCAAAAGAGGGGGAAGAGGCGGCATAGATCGTCTGCCGGGCGTTGTCATAGGCCAGTTCGTAAACCCCGTGCCCCAGCGCCTGCGAGTGAAAATCCTTTTCGCTAAACATTTTTGCTAACGCTGAACCGGAGTACAGAGCCAGCGCAATAGCCACCGCGCAGAATGCTTGTTTCTTACGTTGTTGAGTTGTCATGTCATTTTTCTTTACATTTAATTACGTAAAGCAAATGATAATTATTATTAATATCATATTCAATTGCACTGCAAGCTTAAATACCTACCAATATCTGCCTTAATTGCGCATTAATTAACCACCAGTTATCAAAATGCCAACCCGATCCCGCTTTTCCTCACGAAAGTACGGCGTCAGTGACCCAATGTTTACTTTTCTCCACGACTAAAAATGCTATTACTAATAAGCAACATTTATGTAGCAATTTCAGATCAGTCAGGAGTTCCAATGAATAAGAAAAGACGCTCCGTTCCCGGCATCCGTCATTACGATGGCCCCGCCGGGGGATGGGGAGCGCTGAAAGCCACCGCCATCGCCGTACGCACTCAGATGGATGCCCTGGAAGCCCCTGCTACGCTGTTACGCACTAACCAGCCCGACGGCTTTGACTGCCCCGGCTGCGCATGGCCCGATAAAGAACACAAATCCACCTTCCAGTTTTGTGAAAACGGCGCAAAAGCCGTCACCTGGGAGGCGACCACCAAACGCGTCACACCGGAATTTTTTGCCAACAACAGCGTCTCCTCGCTGTGGGCCAAAAGCGATTATGAGCTGGAGGGCTATGGCCGCCTGACCCACCCGATGGTGTATGACAAAGCCAGCGACACCTTCCGCCCGGTTGAATGGCAAGAGGCATTCAGGCGAATCGGTGAGAAACTCCGTCAACTCGACCCCGATGCCGTTGAGTTCTATACCTCTGGCCGGGCGTCGAATGAAGCGGCGTTTTTACTGCAGCTTTTTGCCCGTGAGCTGGGCACCAATAACTTCCCGGACTGCTCCAATATGTGCCACGAAGCCACCAGCACCGGCCTGCCGCGCTCAATCGGCATCGGCAAAGGCACCGTATCGCTGGAGGATTTCGATAAAACCGAGCTGGTTATCTCTATCGGCCATAATCCCGGGACTAACCACCCTCGGATGATGGGCACCCTCCATGAGCTGTCGCGCCGCGGCGTGCCGATCATCGTCTTCAACCCGCTGCGTGAACGCGCTCTGGAGCGCTTCGCCGATCCGCAAAGCGTGGTTGAGATGGCGACTCTGGGTTCGACAGACATCGCGTCAACCTACTTTCAGGTCAAAGCAGGCGGCGATGCCGCCGCGCTAAAAGGGATCGCCAAACATCTGCTGGAAAGGGAAGTACGTGAGGGTGGGATCCTCGACCAGCCGTTTATTGATACACATACCCAGGGATTTGCTGATTTCGCCGCGGATATCGCGGCCACGGGCTGGGAAGAGATTGAGCAAGAGTCCGGGTTAACCCGTGAGGATCTGGACGCGGTAGCGCGCGCCTACGCCAAATCGAACGCCACTATCATTACCTATGGCATGGGCGTTACTCAGCACAACAAAGGCACCGCTAACGTGCGCCTGATTGCTGACCTGCTCCTGCTGCGCGGCAATATTGGGAAGCCCGGCGCGGGCATCTGTCCCCTGCGTGGCCATTCAAACGTACAGGGCAACCGCACGGTGGGCATTACCGAAAAACCGACCGCCGCCTTCCTGTCCCGTATCGAAGAGGTGTTTGGCTTTACCCCGCCGACAAAACATGGCCACGATGCGGTGATGGCCACCCAGGCGATGATCGCCGGGGAAGCCAAAGCGCTGATCTGCCTGGGCGGTAACTTTGCCGTGGCGATGCCCGACCATGAACAGGCGTTTCCGGCACTGCAGAAGCTCGACCTTAGCGTCCACGTAGGCACGAAGCTAAATCGCACCCATCTGCTGGTGGCGAAAGAGACCTGGCTCTTCCCCTGCCTGGGACGCACCGAGCTGGATATGCAGCGCACCGGGCGCCAGTCGATAACGGTTGAGGACTCCATGTCGATGGTGCATGCCTCGTCGGGAAAACTGCGTCCCGCCTCGCCTCACCTGCTCTCAGAGCCGGCCATTGTGGCCGGGATGGCGAGAGCCGCCCTGCCCGACAGCAAAGTCAACTGGGAGGATCTGGTCGCTGATTACGATCTGATCCGCGATCGTATTGAGCAGACTATTCCCGGCTTTACCGACTACAACCAGCGCATCCGCACGCCGGGCGGTTTTCGCATGCCCTTACCGCCTACCGAACGCGTCTGGCCTACCCCAAGCGGCAAAGCGATGTTCTCGGTCTTTGAGGGGGTTGATGAGAACGCCAAAGGGGTGGGCGAGAGTGTACTGCGCCTCATAACCCTGCGCAGCCATGACCAGTACAACACCACCATTTATGCCATGGATGACCGCTACCGCGGGGTCTTTGGCCGCCGCGATATTCTCTTTATGAACGAAGAGGACATGACGGAACGTGGGCTGGAGCATGGCGACAGGGTAGATATCGAAACCGCGCTGCCGGGTCACGCCCAGCGTCTGGAAGATATTACGGTGGTCGCCTACAGCATCGCCCGGGGCTCGGTTGGGGCCTATTATCCGGAAGCCAACGTGCTGGTGCCGCTGGATTATCTTGATAAAGAGAGCGGCACCCCTTCTTACAAATCGGTACCCGTTCGCCTTACGCTGCGCTCGAAAGAGATCCGCCCGCTGTAGCGTTTGTCATGCCGGGCAGTACGCCCGGCATAAATTTTACTGTCGCGCATTCCCCGTTTTCTGAAGATAATCACCCGGTGAGGATAAAACGGGACGCGCGATGTTAATGAAAACACAACCACTCCACAGGGATGCCGTTTTGGCGTTTCGCGCAGGCGTATCGGCCTGTTTACCAACCATTCCGGGCTACTGGAGCATTGGCTTTGCCGCCGGCGCCATAGGCACCCTTTCCGGTTTCACCACCCTACAAACCGCACTGCTGGCCAGCCTGCTATACGCTGGGTCGGCGCAGTTTCTGTTTTACTCCCTCTGGGCGACGGGGGCAGAGGTCGCCTCGGTGGTGTTCAGCGTTCTGCTGGTCAACCTGCGTTATTTACTGATGAGTTCAGCCATGAGCGTCTTTTTTCGCGAACACACTACCCTGCAAAAGATCGTGAGCGGCCTGCTGTTAACGGACGAAACCTTCGGCGTGGCGGTACAACATGGCAGCCAGCAAAGCAAAGTCCGCTTTGCCTGGATGTTCGGGCTGAACGTGGCCGCCTGGCTAAACTGGATCCTGGCCTGCGTGGTAGGGGCATGGCTCGCCGCCGCGCTGCCACCGGCGTTGATGGAGGGGCTGAGCTTTAGCCTGGTGTCGATGTTTATTGGCCTGGTGCTGATGCTGTGGTTTGCCAGCCAGCGCAAAATTCTGGAGACCTTCAGCATTTCGGCGGCGGTTATCGTCACCCTCTTCACCGCCGGGCAGACCGATATCAGCATTGTCATTATCATTGCCGCCTCGGTGGCCGCGACCCTGTCGACCCTGGGTCTGCGCCTGTTCTATAAAGGAGAGCGCTAATATGGAGCGAAATATTCTGCTGGCGATCGTCGCGTCCGCCCTGGTGACCGCCCTGATGCGCACTATACCGATTCTGCTGCTGTCACGTTTCCGGCTCGCCCCGGTGGTGCAACAGTGGCTGAGCTTCATCCCCGCCGCGATCATGGCGGCGATCATCACCGCCGAGCTGCTGGGTAAACCGGCGCTTACTCCCTCCGGCATGAGTCTCTCCCTCGTGGCGGCCATCGTCGCTGCGGTGGCCGGGGTGGCGACCCGCAGCCTGTTTGCCACGGTCATCGTCGGCATGATGGCCTTCACCGCACTCAATTTCTTTTTCGGATAGACGCGTGACCCTGAGCCCGGCGGCGGCATCACGCCGGGTCAACAGCACCTGCCACGCCTCGCGCGCCATTGCGCTAAACCCCCTGATCAGCACCCTTTCCGCCGTCGGGCTGTGAGCGACCTCCTCCAGTGCGCCGCGTAATGCCGACAGCGTCGCATCCGACGTGCCTGCCGGGGTGATGAGCGGCAATCCCGGCGCGAGCGGGCTACGGCCGATAATAGATAACCCCTGCAACAACTCCGGCTCATGATGCTGTAACAGCGCCCAGGTCACACAGTCGATCGCGGCAATATCCGCCTGCCCTTCGCGTAGCGCCACCAGCGACTGGCGATGGCTGCCGCTAAAGAGGGTCGCAGCGAAAAAATGTGTTTCAACGCCGAGTCCGGCGATCATGCCCAACAGCACGTTATAACCGGACCAGGAGTCGGGGGCGTTACACACCACCCTTCGGCCACGAAAATCCGCCAGGGTTTTGCCCTCCTCCTCTGAGCGGGCCACCAGCCAGCTGCGGTAATGAACGCCTTCGCATCCCAGCGCCGAGTAATGAAATGCTCCTACCACCTGCACATCGGGTAGTTGGGCCATTAAAGGAAAGCCGCAACTCTGGCTCAGGAGCAGATCGGGGCTGCGCCAGTGGTGGAGAAGGTCCCTGGGCAAGACGGGTTGAAGATGATCGACGGCCAGCCCCTGCTTCACCAGTTGCGTTTTTACCGCCAGCCAGAAGGCCTGGTTGTCATCCGGATTAACCGCGTACATGGGAAAGGCGAGCGGACTGCTCATTCGCGCCTCCCGGATGGGCAGTGACATCCAACGGGCGTTTCCAGAACTGGCGTAACCATTCGCTATCCCCCCTTACCAAAATTTCCTGGTTGCGCCGGTGATAACGTACCCTGCCGCGCAGCCACACCGTGCGAAGACCGTACCAGGGCACCCCCGGCAGGTCGTGATATAGGGAATGATAGTTGAGATTAAAAACCGCAGCCGCCGATAAAGGAACTCACTCCGCTTGCCCGGTTACCGGTTTAACCCGCACGCCGACAAAGACCATCACCATCGCAGCGACCAGCAGCACGCCGCTGGCGGTAAAGACCCCGCTGGCACCGTTAAGATCAAATACCGCTCCGCCCCCTGCCGCACCGGCGCTGATGGCCAGTTGAATGGAGGCCACCATTAACCCGCCGGCACTTTCCGCTTCATCCGTGACCGTAGTGGCAAGCCAGGTTGACCAGCCCACCGGCACCAGCCCAAAGGCAAACCCCCACAGCGCTACCAGCAGACCATCCAGCATCGCCAGGTGCCCGAAAGCCGCCATCAGCAGTGCCAGGATACCCATGGCAAACGGCACCAGAGCCAGCGTGAGACGGAGGTTTCGCGCCAGCAGGTGTCCGGCAATCGAGGTTCCCACAAAGTTGGCAATACCAAAACCGAGCAGGATCAGTGAAATGGTCTCGACGCTCGCCTGGCCTACGGTCTCAAGGAAGGGGCGCAGATAGGTGAAGAAGGCAAAATGACCGCTGAAGATGAGGATGGTGGCCAGCAGGCCGCCAACCATTCCCGGGCGGCGGAGCACATGCAGCAACGTGCGCAGGCTGCCGCTGTTTTCCGGACGCATAGCAGGCAGTACCCACAGCTGCCAAAGCAGCGCCAGGCCGCTGGGGATCGCACAGAGGATAAAGACGTTACGCCAGCCAATCAGGCTGCCAAGATAGCTGCCGAGCGGTGCGGCGACCACCGTGGCAATCGACACGCCGGAGAAGATGATCGCCAGCGCTTTTGGTACATCAGCGGGGGATACCAGGCGCATGGCGGTGGCCGTAGACATCGCCCAGAATCCGCCTATCGCCACGCCCAGCAGCAGACGGCCTGCCAACAGTACCTCCAGCGAAGGGGCAAATGCCACCAGCAAGCTAGAGACAATCTGCATGATTGAGAAGAACATTAACACCCAGCGCCGATCGATGCTTTTGGTCGCCGGGGTGATCAGCAAACCCGTCACCAGCGCCACCAGCGCAGTGGCCGTCACGGTCTGCCCTGCCACGCCCTCGCTAACGCCCAGGCTTGCCGCCATTGGAGTGAGCAGGCTGGCAGGCAGAAACTCGGCGGTAATGAGCCCGAAGACCCCCAGCCCCAGTGACCAGACCGCACGCCAGGCGGGTCTGGCAGGGGTTAAGGCCTGGCTGGCCGCGATAGATGAATTCATCTGTTATTCTCCGGTTATTAAAATGTGACATCTGTCGCAAATAATAGGAAGTTCACCCCGGACGATCTATGACATATAATCTCCAATTATTGATTAATCGTCCGGAGTTGCCGTTATGACCCTCCATGCCCCTGATTTGATCAGCGAAATGCTGCGCGGAATGCGCCTCTCCGGGGTGAAATATCGCCGTATCGAAGCCAGCGCCCCCTTCGGCGTAGCGTTCAGCCATGCGCCAGGAAAGGCGCAGTTTCACTTTATTAGCCGGGGGCCGGCGGTACTGAAAATGGAGAGCGGCGCAACCTTTGCCCTCAACAGCGGCGATGCGCTGTTTATTCCCAACGGTAATTCACATGCCCTGCTCTCGGACGAACATGCCGACGTTACGCCGGTGTCGGCCTTCCCCAGCGAGCCGATTTGCAATTCGGTATGTGATATTCACTGCGAGCCGTGCCCGGACAGTGAGAATGTGATTATTTTCAGTGGATGTATGGATTTCGAACTGGGGGGGATGCAGCCGCTGATCCGCGCCATGCCGGAGGTGATGATGGTCAGCCGACTCATGTCCACCTGGCCTGAAATTCACCCGTTACTGGCCGCGATGGAACGCGAATCGACAGCCCAGCAGGTGGGTTTTGCCGGAATACTCGCCCGTCTGGCGGACGTGGTGGCCGCGCTGATTGTGCGCGGCTGGGTTGAATCCGGCTGCGGCAAAGCCACGGGTTGGGTACAGGTGCTGCGTGATCCACGCCTGAGCCGGGCGATTTATGCCATGCACCAGCAGCCAGGCATAAACTGGAGCGTGGCGGAGCTGGCCAGAGAGGCGGGGACATCGCGCTCGGTCTTTGCTGAGCGTTTTCTCTCCGCCACCGGCACGACACCGGCCAAATATCTGGGCGAGCTTCGGATGCGGCTGGCGATCCAGTATATCGGGCAGGAAAATCAGGCCATCGAAACCGTGGCACTGCGCCTGGGATACAGTTCGCTGGCGGCCTTTAGCCGGGCATTTAAGCGTATCGTCGGCCATTCGCCGGGGGCGCTGCGCGAGGCAGGCCAGGTGCCTGAGGAGATTTGACCCTCTCGCCCCCGGCCTGGCGCCGGGGTACGAAGGGTGATGTACGCGGGGGTTATAGCCAGTTTTGCCCTGGGGTTGCCCCCTCGCTGCGCTCATCGCGCGGTACTTCAATCAACAGCGAAGAGAGGTGTTTTGCCCACAGTCCGGCAACCCATTTCACGCCGCGCGCCGTAAAGCGAGCCTGAGACCAGCTGTGCTGGTTTTCACCCACGCCGCTGTGCAGGGTAAAATAGCCCGCCTCAATATGATGCTGCGGTGGTACCAGGGTTCCCCCCACGCGCTGCATGATATTTCGCTCCAGTAAAAATGCCCGGAACGCAGGCTCTTTCGCGTTCAGCATTTTACAAAGCTGACGAAAGCCCAGCGATGTATTCACGCTAATGAACTGATCAAAAAAGGCGGCCTTTGGGGCGGAACGGGCAAGTTCCTCCTCCGCACGCTGGCGTTTTTCATACTGCTCGGCCCACGCGCGCGCCGCCGCTGCCGGGTTAGTGAAATCAGGAAGATTGACGCTTTTCTCTCGCTCCTGCCAGCGATCCAGCATGGTGGCGGTAAAGGCCGGAGAGATGCGCGACACCGTAAGCAGGGAGTCGCGTTTGTTCAGCAAAAACTCCTGCCGCATTTCACCTTCACGCTCATACACACTCGCCGTCACCGGCTGCGAAAGACGTTGCGCCGTTTCCAGGCTTTTAACCATGCGCTTCACCTCGGTATGGGTCATACCGATCACCTTCGCGATTTCACGGCTGCTGATGGTGGCAGGCTGCTCATAGGACGGGAAACTTTCAACAGGAATTACCATAGGATTCACCCCTCACTCATACAATACTCGGGTAATTTGCTCTAATAGTATACAAATACCTGTTTAAATATCCAGTATAATTTTTGTCCATTTTACGACGCGTGCTTGCCTACCACTAACAGGATCCCATCTTTATGATCTTTAAGGTGAATGCTGTTCAGACGTGCCGAAATGCGCGGTATCACCCTTGCCATGCTCTCCGCTTCCCTTCACGCGCTGGAGCTGTATGACCTCCCCGTGCTGCCAGGCATTGGCCCCCTTCGCCACCGGGTGCGCGACGATATCAGCGCGCTGACGTTTAATCTCCTGCGTATTGATCTTCAGGCGGCGATCGCGATCCGCCAGCAGCCCAGGATCGAGTTGCCCTTCTCCCGTGAAGCCCATCATCAGTGCCGGTATACCCAGCGGCAGGTTTTTATCCCGATCGGTATGCCAGGTGTGCCAGGTCTTGCCGTAGGTGTTCACTATTTTTTTCATTAACGCCTTATCCGCGACGGCAGGCAGCCCCGGTGCCACCAGACTCCCTGATTTCACTTCGTACTGATGGCTGTGCCAGAGTTTTTTCTCTTCTGGCGGTAAGGTGTTAAAGAGACGTTCGCTGATGATGTACTCCACCCCCATCAGCCGGGCGTCCCGGGTATTACCATCATAAATGACCGCCTGCATGACATCGTCATTCAGTACCGTCACATAATGATGGGCCTCCATTTGCCCATTTTTATCCCCGCTATAGAAATGGAAACCATCCAGATAAGCGCTAATGGCATCAATAGGGGGGCGAGACTGAATGACTTGCGCACCCGTTTCCAGCGTACTGAGAGTCGCGGAGGTCTTCTCTCCGGGGATCGGCGTTTGCGGCGGCGTGTTATTCGCCCCGCAGCCGACAAGCATCACCATGGCTGGAACGAACAGAGATAGAAATTTCATGAGCACTCCCTTTATGTTAACCCGGTTATGAAGGTAGTGCAGACTCGGGAATTAATCCGGTGAAAAGGCAAAAAAGCGCACTTTTACTCTGGACACTGCGCAGCGGTAAATTGTCTGTAACTGCGCAAAATGCCGTATCCGGCACGCGAAATGTCTAAGATTCGTCTAAGGTTTTCAGGTGATTGATGACAGCGGACACGCTGCTCAGCAACTTAAGGAGAATCACCATGATAACACCTCAACTGCGCCCTGCGCTGCGGCTGGCAATGGGTGGCATATTGCTTGGTTTTAGCGCCTGTAGCCTTGCAGACGATGCCCCTGCCGGGCAGCCGCAATCCCCTGATATCCTGTTTGGTCCGCTGTTTAATGATGTACAGAGCGCCAAGCTCTTCCCCGACCAGAAGACCTTTGCCGACGCGGTGCCAAAAAGCGATCCGCTGATGATCCTGGCCGATTACCGTATGCAGCGAAATCAGTCCGGCTTCGATCTGCGCCATTTTGTGGATATGAACTTCACCCTGCCCAAAGCGGGCGAAAAGTATGTACCCCCCGCAGGACAGAGTCTGCGTGAACATATCGATGGTCTCTGGCCCGTGCTGACGCGCACCACCGATACCGCCGGCAAATGGGACTCCCTGCTTCCGCTGCCTAAGCCGTACGTGGTGCCGGGCGGCCGTTTTCGTGAAGTCTATTACTGGGACAGCTATTTCACCATGCTGGGGCTGGCGCAAAGCGGCCACTGGGATAAGATTGCCGATATGGTGGCGAACTTCGGGCATGAGATCGACGCCTGGGGACACATTCCTAACGGCAACCGCAGCTACTACCTGAGCCGCTCCCAGCCGCCTTTCTTCTCACTGATGGTAGAGTTACTGGCGACCCACGATCCCGAAGCGCTGAAGCAGTACCGTCCTCAGATGGAGAAAGAGCATGCCTACTGGATGGAGGGCGTCGATGCACTCCAGCCGGGCCAGGCTAATCAACGCGTGGTGAAACTGGAGGATGGATCCATTCTCAACCGCTACTGGGACGATCGTGACACGCCGCGTCCGGAGTCGTGGATGGATGATGTGACTACCGCCAAAAACAACCCCGATCGACCGGCGACGGAGATCTACCGGGATCTGCGTTCTGCGGCCGCTTCCGGCTGGGACTTCAGTTCGCGCTGGATGGACGACCCGAAAAAGCTGGGCACCATACGCACCACCAGCATTGTGCCGGTGGATCTGAACGCCCTGATGTTCAAGATGGAAAAACTGCTGGCAAAAGCCAGCCAGGAAGCGGGTGACAGCGCCGCGGCCAGCAAATATGACGGCCTGGCGAGCGCACGTCAGAAGGCGATGGAGAGCCACCTGTGGAATGATAAAGAGGGCTGGTATGCCGATTACGACCTGAAAACCAAAAAGGTCCGTAACCAGCTGACCGCCGCTGCACTCTTCCCGCTGTATGTGAATGCGGCTGCGCAGGATCGCGCCGATAAAGTGGCGAAGGCCACCTCGTCGCGTCTGCTGAAACCCGGTGGCATTACTACCACTACCGTTAACAGCGGTCAGCAGTGGGATGCCCCAAACGGTTGGGCGCCGCTGCAGTGGGTCGCAACCGAAGGGTTGCAGAACTACGGGCATAAAAAAGTGGCGATGGATGTGACCTGGCGCTTCCTGACCAACGTACAGCACACCTACGACCGGGAGAAAAAACTGGTGGAGAAATATGACGTCTCTACCACCGGCACGGGTGGCGGTGGTGGCGAATATCCGCTGCAGGATGGTTTCGGCTGGACTAACGGCGTGACCCTACAGATGCTGAGCCTGGTCTGTCCGAAGGAGAAACCGTGCGATAGCCTGCCCGCAAACCAACCCGCGGCAAACGATGAGCCTGCCCCGCAGGCTCAGGCCGCGCAATAAAGAAAAAGGCCCTCAGATGAGGGCCTTTTTTTACGACGTTATGCGCGACGTAACAACCTGAATATACCCAGCACAACGATGGCGCCGACTACGGCGACCAGGAAACTGTGCAAATTAAAACCAGATACACTGCCGCCGATACCGAACATGGTGGCCAGCCAGCCGCCCACGACAGCACCCACGACGCCCAGGATACAGGTCAGAATAAAGCCGCCGCCATCACGACCAGGCATAATAAACTTGGCGATAACGCCAGCAACCAGACCAAACACAATCCAGGCGATAATACCCATAGCGATGCCCTCTTGCTTTGAATGGTGCGCGAGACACCTGTCCGCGCAGGTAATGTAAGTATAGGCAATGGTGAGAAAATCATTTTCATCTCACTGACTTAATTCGCCCGGCTCGGCGAAAAAAAATCCCTGGTTTGTATTAAGTTCTGCGCAGGTGCTGCCGATAACTCAGGGATAGTCTCTCAATATCGAGGAGCCCCAGGGCGTGAGTAATTACAGTGAGCAGTTCCTGAAAGACAATCCGCTGGCTGTGTTAGGTGTATTACGGGACCTGCAAAAAAATGATGTCCCGGTGCGTATTAGCTGGGGCAACAACCAGTTTATTAGCAAGATTCTCGACCTCTCACCTGACAACGTGATTATCGACCTGGGTAGCCAGGACTATGAAAACCGCGCGGTGCTGCGCGCCGAGAGCCTCTGCGTCACGGCAGATACCAAAGGCGCCAAGGTTGAATTCACGTTGCCGGCGTTTGAAGAGGGAGAGTATCAGTCGCTGCCTGCTTTCGTTGCCCCCCTGCCCGATTCCGTCTGGTTTATTCAGCGTCGCGAGTTTTTCCGCATTCCTGCGCCACTGCACCCTGCTTACTACTGCAGAGCCAAAATGCCGGACAAGAGTGAACTGCGCTTTCGCCTGTATGACCTCTCGCTGGGGGGGATGGGCGCATTAATGGAGGGCGCGAAACCGGAGTCGCTGGTAGAAGGAATGCGTTTTTCGCAGCTTGAGCTGGATATGGCGAACTGGGGGATATTTCGCGTCGATGCCCAGCTGATCTCCGTGAGCGAGCGGCAAGTGGTGGACGGTAAAAACGAGACCATTTCTACCCCGCGTCTCAGCTTCCGCTTCCTGAACGTCAGTCCGGCGGTTGAGCGCGATCTGCAACGTATCATCTTCTCACTGGAACGCGATGCGCGCGAGCGCGCGAACAAAGTGCGCTGAGGATAACCGGGCAGCGTGGGGCTGCCCGGCCTGTTTTTACATCGCGTCCATCGCTTTCTGTACTTTCCAGATATAGCGCGGTGCCTGCGGAGCCGGATGGTTTTGCACTACGTGATCGTAAAACTCCTGCTTATTAAGATCGTTGATCTCGCTTATTGCCTTTTTACGATCCGACGAGAAGGTTCGCAGTAACGCGCCTGCCCCGTTCACGTATGAGACCACAAGCGCATATTGCATCACTTCCGGATCTTCAATTCCCTTCAGAATGCCGTGTTCGAGAATACTCAGATAGGCCGTGCCCATCGAGATATTGCGCTCCGGGTTTTTCAGCTCGCTGGTAGAGGGCTCACCCTTCCAGCCCATATAGCGATACACTTCGCGCCCGGCCGTGGAGGCTTTAAGCTGCATCAGCCCAACCGCGTTGGATTTACTCACCAGCGTCGGATTACCGCCCGACTCCACCGCGATAATTGCGGTGATCAGCCGTGGGCTCACCCCCCATGCCGCACCGGCTTTTTCGGTGATAGGCATCCACTGCATAGCGCGTTTGACCGGCACTTCCGGGTTCCAGGGTTGTTGTTTGTAATCCTGTTTCGACGAACAGCCCGCCAGCAATACCATTAAAAAAGCAAACCATCTCAATTTCACGTCATCTATCCTTATGGCCAGTCATCGCAGCTGCCCTCTCATCCACTTGCTGAAGGGCAATAACAAGCGGCATGATATATACATTTGGTTTTATAAGTCAGCAAGGAAATGCCATGTCTCAGTTTCATCTTATCGCTCCGTCCGGGTACTGCATAAACCAGGAGGCGGCGCAGCGGGGAATAGCGCGTCTCATTGAGAGCGGCCATAGCGTACAAAATCAGACAATTGTACCCCGCCGCCAGCAACGTTTTGCCGGCACCGAAGCGCAGAGACTGAACGATATCAATGCGCTAGCCACGCTGCCCGGCGCTGATCAAATTGTGATGGCGGTACGCGGCGGCTACGGTGCCAGCCGCCTACTGGAGCAGATTGACTGGGCAGGGCTGGCGAGACGTCAGCAGCAGGATCCGCTGCTCATCTGCGGCCACAGTGATTTTACTGTGATTCAGTTGGGTCTGCTGGCGCTGCACAATGTCATCACTTTTAGCGGCCCCATGCTGGCGGGCAATTTCGGCGCCCCGACGCTGGATGCCTTTACCATCGACCATTTCTGGCGGGCGCTGAGAAATCCTACCTTCACCCTGGACTGGCAGGGTCAGGGCCCTTGTTGCACCTGCGAGGGTCAACTCTGGGGCGGCAACCTGGCGATGCTGGTATCGCTGATTGGCACCCCATGGCTACCCGCCATTGAGAACGGCATTCTGGTGCTGGAAGACATCAATGAGCATCCGTTCCGCGTTGAACGCATGCTGTTGCAATTACACCATGCGGGTATCCTCGCGCGCCAGCGGGCGATTGTGCTGGGCAGTTTTAGCGGCGCAGCGGCCAATGATTACGATGCCGGCTACGATCTGCAAACCATGATCGATTACCTTCGTAGCAGAGTAGCGGTACCGGTGATCGCCGGACTCGATTTCGGCCACGAACAGCAGACGGTCACGCTGCCGCTGGGTGCGCAGGCAGTCCTTTTAAACGATGAAAAGGGCACCTCTTTGACGGTTAGCGGCCATCCGGTCATAAAGTCATAAAAAAAGGTGCTTAACCGCCTCATTTAAACGCTGTGAGTGTCGTTAATATGTTAGGGTTTTAATAACAGTCACAGCGTCAGGCGGGAGTAAGCAAACATTGGATGCCGCAGCAATAATCAGTCTCTTTATCCTGGGTTCAGTTCTTGTAACCTGTAGTATTTTATTAAGTTCGTTTTCTTCCCGTCTCGGCATACCTATTCTGGTTATTTTCCTGGCTATCGGCATGCTCGCAGGCGTTGATGGCGTGGGCGGTATTCCTTTCGATAACTACCCCATGGCGTACATGATCAGTAACCTCGCGCTGGCGGTGATCCTCCTTGATGGCGGCATGCGCACGCAGGCGAGCTCCTTTCGCGTAGCGCTGGGCCCGGCCCTGTCGCTGGCCACGGTCGGGGTGCTTATTACCTCAGGCCTGACGGGAATGATGGCGGCATGGTTATTTAAGCTGGATATCATGGAGGGGCTGCTGATTGGCGCCATTGTCGGCTCTACCGACGCCGCCGCGGTGTTTTCCCTGTTGGGGGGCAAGGGGCTTAACGAACGTGTCGGCTCCACGCTTGAGATTGAATCCGGCAGCAACGACCCCATGGCGGTATTTCTTACCATCACGCTGATTGAGATGATTCAGCAGCACGAAACCGGCCTCAGCTGGATGTTCGCCTGGCACATCATCCAGCAGTTTGGTCTGGGGATCATTATCGGTCTCGCCGGGGGGTATTTGCTCCAGCAGATGATTAACCGTATTTCGCTGCCTGGCGGTCTCTACCCCTTACTGGCGCTCAGCGGCGGGATTTTGATCTTTGCCCTTACCACCGCGCTGGATGGCAGCGGCATCCTGGCGGTTTATCTGTGCGGCTTTTTGCTGGGTAACCGGCCTATCCGTAACCGGCACGCCATTTTGCAGAACTTCGACGGGCTAGCCTGGCTGGCACAGATTGGCATGTTCCTGGTGCTGGGGCTGCTGGTGACCCCGTCCGATCTGCTGCCAATTGCCGTACCGGCGCTGCTCTTATCGGCATGGATGATCTTCTTCGCGCGTCCACTGTCGGTGTTTGCTGGCCTGCTGCCGTTCCGCGGATTTAACCTGCGCGAGCGCATCTTTATCAGTTGGGTTGGTTTACGCGGCGCGGTGCCGATCATCCTGGCCGTCTTCCCGATGATGGCGGGGCTGGATAACGCCCGCTTGTTCTTCAATGTGGCCTTCTTTGTGGTGCTGGTCTCGTTACTCTTCCAGGGGACCTCGCTGGGCTGGGCGGCCAAAAAAGCCAAAGTGGTGGTGCCGCCGGTCGGCTGGCCGGTCTCCCGCGTCGGGCTGGATATTCATCCGGAGAATCCGTGGGAGCAATTTGTTTATCAGCTCAGCGCGGATAAGTGGTGCGTGGGCGCGTCATTGCGCGACCTGCACATGCCCAGCGAAACACGCATCGCCGCGCTGTTTCGTGATAACGCTCTGCTGCACCCTACCGGCAGTACGCGCCTGCGCGAGAACGATATTCTCTGCGTGATTGGCCGCGAGCGAGACCTGCCTGCGCTGGGCAAGCTGTTTAGCCAGTCGCCACCGGTGGCGCTGGATCAGCGCTTCTTCGGTGATTTTATTCTGGAGGCCAGTGCCAAGTTTGCCGACGTGGCCTTGATCTACGGTCTTGATGAAGGTCTGGAGTATCGCCAACAGCAGCAGACGCTGGGTGAGATTATTCAGCAACTGCTGGGCGCCGCGCCGGTAGTGGGTGACCAGGTGGAGTTTGCGGGGATGATCTGGACCGTCGCTGAGAAGCAAGATAACGCAGTCCTGAAGGTGGGTGTTCGCGTTGCTGAGGATGGTGAAGAGTAGCGGCCTTGTTTATCGTATAAACAAGGCAATCTGAGGGTTGTAATGCCGATCAGTTAAGCACGGTGGAATTGTTCCGTTCACCTCATGTTCAGCAGAATATGGCATCACACCACCCGTGAACGTGATAAGGGGGACCGCCGGGTCCCCCTTATCAATCCCCGCGGCCCCGCGACGAAATCGGTGCTTCGCATTGCGCTCACCTCCCGACCTCCTGCCTGCGGTCGGCTCAACTCGACGTCCCTGTCTCGCTTCGCCTCTGGCCGCCATCCATGGCGTCCAGCCCTTGTCATCCGGTCTCCGGTTCGCCGATTTCAGCGGGGAGTCAACACCCGTGCCCCGGTCAGGCCGCTGAGGAAACGGCATAGAACAGAAATGCTTTAGTTAACGGAACAATTCACCCTACTTAACTGACTGGCATGACATCCCACGTTGTTTTCTTAGTGGTTACACCGTCACGACCGGTACCCGCGGCGCCAGGGCGCACATCAACTCGTAACCGATGGTGCCTGCCGCTGCGGCGACATCATCAATTTTTATCTCGTTGCCCCAGAGCTCAACCGGTGAACCGATACCCGCCTGCGGGCACGGCGTTAAGTCAATGGCCATCATATCCATTGAGATAGCGCCAACGGTGCCGGTGCGTACCCCATCCACCCATACCGGGGTGCCGTTGGGGGCAATGCGCGGATAACCATCGGCATATCCCCCCGCCACGATGCCGATCCGCTGCTCCCCGCTGGCGCGGTAGCGGCTGCCATAACCTACGGCATCACCCGCCTTCAGGGTCTGTACGCCGATAATTTCGCTGCGCAGGGTCATCACCGGTTTTATTCCGCTATTCGCTACGTCCTGCCACTGACCCGACGGCGAGGCGCCGTACAAAATGATGCCGGGGCGCACCCAGTCGAAATGGGCCTGAGGATGCCAGAGCGTGGCCGCCGAGTTAGAGAGCGACCGCGGGCAGTTAAGCCCCTCGGCCGCCTGTTCGATACGCGCCATTGGCGCGGTAATTCCGTCGGGCAGTTCCGATTCGGCGAAGTGGGACATTAAAGTCATTTCGCCCACATTCTGCATGGCGCGCAGCTGCTGCCAGACGCTGTGCACCCGCTCAGGTGGGAAGCCCAGCCGATTCATGCCGCTGTTGACCTTCACGTAAATATCCAGCGGCGCGTGCAGTTTCGCATTTTGCAGAACTTTGACCTGCCAGTTGCTGTGAATGCTGGTGGTAAGACGATATTTATCCAGCAGGGGTAACTCATCCGCATGGAAGAATCCCTCGAGCAGCAAAATCGGCCCTTTCCAGCCGCGCTCACGCAGCAGGATCGCCTCTTCAAGATTGAGCAAGGCAAAACCATCGGTAGCGCTTAAGGCGCTCCAGATGCGATCCAGACCATGGCCATATGCATTAGCTTTGACCACCGACCAGACGCGTGAAGCTGGCGCAGCGCGACGCACAACCTGCAGGTTATCCTTCAGGGCCTGCAAATCGATCTGTGCCAGAACGGGACGGGACATGACGACTCCTTTATTAGTTATGTGCGCCGTGCAGGTGTTGTGCGCGTGACGGAGAGTATCCCGGACGATAGCGCGCCACACTTAAATCATCAAACGGAATTGCCGGCGTCCGCCCGGAGATCAAATCGCTCAGCAGTTGACCAGAGCCACACGCCATGGTCCAGCCCAGCGTGCCGTGGCCGGTATTGAGCCACAGGTTTTTAAACGGCGTGCGGCCTACCACCGGTGTACCGTCCGGCGTCATCGGACGCAACCCGGTCCAGAAAGTGGCCTGCTCGATAACACCGCCGCGTGGGAAAAGATCCCCGACGACCATCTCGAGCGTTTCACGCCGCGGCTGCAGCAGCTCGGTGTTAAAACCGACAATTTCAGCCATGCCACCCACGCGGATGCGGTTATCAAAGCGGGTGATGGCAATTTTATAAGTCTCATCGAGAATGGTCGAAACCGGGGCGCCACTCTCCTCTTTCACCGGGATGGTGAGCGAGTAGCCCTTCAGCGGATAGACCGGAATGTCGACAATGCCTTTCAGCATGGCGGTGGAGTATGAGCCAAAGGCCATAACGTAGGCGTCAGCTTTGACCACCTCTTCCCCGCATTTCACGCCGTAGATTTTTTCCCCTTCGTACAGCAGCTGATCGACAGCGGTGTTGTAACGGAATTTCACCCCTGCCTGCTCCGCCATCAGTGCCAGGTTCTGGGTGAAGAGCTGGCAGTCGCCGGTTTCATCGTTAGGCAGACGCAGGCCGCCGGTCAGTTTATGCGCCACGTCCGCCAGCGCAGGCTCAATCTGGGCCAGTTGACTGGCTTCCAGCAGTTGATAAGGCACGCCCGCATCCTCCAGCACCGCAATATCACGGGTGGCGTTCTCGTACTGCTGCGCCGTGCGGAACAGCTGCAGGGTGCCGCCCTGCCGTCCTTCATACTGGATATTGGTGCTGGCGCGCAGCGCTTTCAGGCAGTCGCGGCTGTATTCGGCCAGGCGCACCATGCGGCCTTTATTCTCCATATAGTGGCGCGTGTCGCAGTTACGCAGCATCTGCCACATCCACTTCAACTGAGACTGGGTGCCATCCAGGCTTATCGCCAGCGGCGCATGGCGCTGGAACATCCATTTAATCGCCTTCAACGGCACACCGGGTGCCGCCCATGGCGCCGCATAGCCTGGCGAAATCTGCCCCGCGTTCGCGGCGCTGGTCTCCAGGGCCGGGCCCGGCTCCCGATCGATGACGGTCACATCATGTCCCGCCTGACTCAGATACCAGGCGCTGGTTACGCCAACGACGCCACTTCCCAGTATGACAACACGCATAGCCACTCCATTAATAAGCAAAAGAACAATCTTCTGATTACAGATTGATAACTCAGATGAAAATATTATTCAACATACGGCTTTTTTATGGTGACTTATCTCACACCTTCCCCATCAGGCGGGGATGGGCGTTATTTGGCATCTCCTGCTGCGCGACATTTTTAACCAGTATAAAATTCTGTCGGGACCCCATTTTACCCCGTATTGAAAATGGGAAATCGCAAAGAAAAAAATCCTGCGCCAGCACGCTTTTGAATGGGGTGTTCTATGCTTGAAAAGAGGTTCTCCAGACAGAGAGAGCTAATCACAATGAGGGCGCGCTAATGGCTACTATTGATTCGATGAATAAGGACAGCACACGTCTCAACGACGGACCCGACTGGACCTTCGAGCTGCTGGATGTCTATCTGGCAGAGATCGATCGGGTGGCAAAGTTGTACCGTCTGGATACCTATCCTCATCAGATTGAGGTCATCACCTCCGAACAGATGATGGACGCCTACTCCAGCGTCGGGATGCCCATCAACTATCCGCACTGGTCATTCGGCAAAAAATTTATCGAAACCGAACGCCTCTACAAGCATGGCCAGCAAGGGCTGGCGTATGAAATTGTGATTAACTCTAACCCCTGCATTGCCTATCTGATGGAAGAAAACACCATTACCATGCAGGCGTTAGTGATGGCCCACGCCTGTTACGGACACAACTCTTTCTTCAAGAACAACTATCTGTTCCGTAGCTGGACCGACGCCAGCTCAATCGTGGATTACCTGATTTTCGCCCGAAAATACATCACCGAGTGCGAAGAGCGCTACGGCGTGGATGAGGTGGAGAAGCTGCTCGACTCTTGCCACGCGCTGATGAACTATGGTGTGGATCGTTACAAACGCCCGCAGAAGATCTCTTTGCAGGAGGAGAAAGCGCGGCAGAAAAGCCGCGAAGAGTATCTGCAAAGCCAGGTGAATACGCTGTGGCGCACCCTGCCAAGACGCGAGGAGGAGAAGGCCATGCCCGAGGCTCGCCGCTATCCCTCCGAGCCGCAGGAGAATCTGCTCTATTTTATGGAGAAAAACGCCCCGCTGCTGGAGTCCTGGCAGCGTGAGATCCTGCGCATTGTGCGCAAGGTAAGCCAGTATTTCTATCCGCAGAAACAGACCCAGGTAATGAATGAAGGCTGGGCCACCTTCTGGCACTACACCATCCTTAATCACCTGTATGACGAAGGCAAAGTGACCGAGCGCTTTATGCTGGAGTTTCTGCATAGCCACACGAATGTGGTGTTCCAGCCGCCCTATAACAGCCCCTGGTACAGTGGAATCAACCCCTACGCGCTGGGCTTTGCCATGTTCCAGGACATCAAGCGTATTTGCCAGACGCCGACCGAAGAGGACAAGTATTGGTTCCCGGACATCGCCGGTTCAGACTGGCTGACAACGCTCCACTTCGCGATGCGCGACTTTAAGGATGAGAGCTTTATCAGCCAGTTCTTGTCTCCCAAAGTGATGCGCGACTTCCGCCTGTTCACGGTCATGGATGACGACCGCAATAACTATCTGGAGATTTCCGCGATTCATAATGAAGAGGGATACCGTGAGATTCGCAATCGCCTCTCCTCTCAGTACAACCTGAGTAACCTTGAGCCCAATATTCAGGTGTGGAATGTGGACCTGCGGGGCGACCGTTCATTAACGCTGCGTTATATCCCGCATAATCGCGCGCCGCTGGATAAGGGACGCAAAGAGGTGCTGAAACATGTGCATCGTCTGTGGGGATTTGACGTCACGCTGGAGCAGCAAAACGAGGATGGCAGCGTGGAGTTACTGGAACGTTGTCCCCCGCGAATGAACACGCTTTAAACAAAAAAGCCTCTCGATGAGAGGCTTTTTTTTAGTGACCGTGAATGGCCAGATCGCCGGGCAGCGTCTTCTGCATACGGTGCCAGATCTCACCACTCTCATGACCGTAGCGGCGTACGGTTTCATATACCTGATCGTGCTGGCTTTCTGAACAGAGCTCGCTGAGCTTGTGGTAAAAACCGAGCGCCAACGCGCGGGCTTCCGGATTGGCGAAGTAGTGACGCCCAATGCGGGTATACAGACCTTTCATTCCGTTCAGGATCAGCCCGTAAATCGGGTTGCCGGAGGCAAAGGCCAGGCCGCGGAAGATGTTGTAATCCAGGGTGGCAAAGGCATCGGCATGATCTTCAACTTCGGTTGCACGGGCCAGCACTTCCAGCGCCTGGTCCGGATGCTGGCGGAATGCCGTGCGGATGAAGATAGTCGAGATGTTGGTGCGCACAGAGAGCAGGTTATCGATCAACTGCGGTACACTTTCATGATCGAGGCGCGCCAGCGTTTCGAGGATGTTCAGCCCCGATGTCTCCCAGAAGTTATTCACTTTGGTCGGTTTGCCATGCTGGATCGTCAGCCAGCCATCGCGGGCCAGACGCTGCAACACTTCACGTAAGGTAGTACGGGTAACGCCAATCAGTTCAGAGAGTTCTCGTTCAGCGGGAAGGATCGATCCAGGTGGGAAACGGTTATTCCAGATGCTTTCGATGATGTACTCTTCCGCGAAACCCGCCGGGCTTTGCGCCTTAATGACCATAGTGAGATTTCCATTACACAGCTTTTTGCTAATGGACTCATCATACCAGAGGCAGGCAGAGGCAGATAGCGCAGCGAGGCGAGAAAAAAGGGATCGCTGTTCTATTTTTGTCAATTTACGTCTGCCTCCATGCCCCCTGTGCAGCTCAGTTGCGTATACTTAAATTGTAATTATGTGATGGGCAAGGAAATCTGCTGTGGAAATGTCTTATGGGCGCGCTTTTTGGCGCAATTTTTTAGGTCAGTCGCCGGACTGGTACAAACTGACTCTTCTCGCGTTTTTGATTATCAACCCGGTGATCTTTTTCATTCATCCCTTCACCGCGGGCTGGCTGCTGGTGGCGGAGTTTATTTTCACCCTGGCGATGGCGCTAAAATGTTATCCGCTGTTGCCCGGTGGGCTGCTGGCCTTCGAGGCGATCGTGATCGGCATGACCAGCGCGGACCACGTGAAAACAGAGCTGGCGAATAATCTGGAAGTCTTGCTGCTGCTGATGTTTATGGTGGCAGGGATCTTCTTTATGAAACAGTTGCTGCTGTTTATCTTCACGCGCCTGCTGCTGAGCATTCCGTCAAAGACCCTGCTCTCCCTTGCTTTCTGCTGCGCAGCCGCATTCCTGTCGGCGTTTTTGGATGCGCTGACGGTAGTGGCGGTGGTCATCAGCGTCGCCGTGGGCTTTTACGATATTTATCACCGGTTCGCCTCCTCGCGCCCGGCAGAGACGCTACAGGATGACAGCCATGTCGATGCCCAACAGCGCGATGTGCTGGAGCAGTTTCGCGCCTTTTTACGCAGCCTGATGATGCACGCCGGGGTGGGTACCGCGCTGGGTGGCGTCATGACCATGGTCGGCGAGCCGCAGAACCTGATTATCGCTAAAGCAGTGGGCTGGGGCTTTGGTGACTTCTTCCTGCGCATTGCACCCGTTAGCGTGCCAGTTCTGGTGTGCGGGCTCTTCACTTGCTGGCTGGTGGAAAAGAGAAAATGGTTTGGCTACGGGACTGAACTGCCTGCCCCGGTACGCCAGGTGCTGCAGGATTATGATGCGAAAAGCCGCAGCCAGCGGACTCGTCAGCAGACGCTTAACCTGATTGTCCAGGGGGTGATTGGCGTCTGGCTGATCATTGCCCTGGCGTTTCATCTTGCAGAGGTAGGCCTGATTGGCCTGTCGGTGATTATTCTCGCCACCTCGCTCACCGGCGTGACCGACGAACACGCCATCGGCAAGGCGTTTACCGAGGCGCTGCCTTTTACCGCTCTGCTGGCGGTCTTTTTTGCGGTGGTGGCGGTCATTGTTGATCAGCAACTGTTTGCGCCTATTATCCACTTTGTTCTGCAGGCCGAGCCGGACGCGCAGCTCACGCTGTTTTATCTCTTTAACGGCCTGCTGTCGTCGATTTCGGATAACGTCTTTGTAGGCTCGGTCTATATTAACGAAGCCAAAGCGGCGCTGGAGAGCGGAGCCATTGATCGCCAGCAGTTCGAGATGCTGGCGGTGGCGATCAACACCGGGACTAACCTCCCCTCGGTTGCCACTCCAAACGGCCAGGCCGCCTTCCTCTTCCTGCTCACCTCTGCGCTGGCCCCACTCATCAGGCTCTCTTATGGCCGCATGGTATGGATGGCGTTACCCTACACGGTGGTCTTAACGCTGGTTGGTTTGTTGTGCGTCAAAATTATGTTGATTCCTCTTACCCACTGGATGATCGGGGCGGGTATACTGGCCGCGCAATAAGTCAGTCAAACCGGGCAGTCAGATGCCCGGTTTGACTTTCCGCATGATAAATATCCGATTACGTTTTATTTTTCGCTGAGCAGGTGGCGTGTGAAATGAATTCGTTTACACTGCGCTTTCTAAGCATGTCCCAGGGAAATGATTATGTTGAGATTTTTGAACCAGTGCTCGCGCGGTCGCGGAGCGTGGTTATTGATGGCGCTGACCGCCTTTGCGCTGGAAATGGTCGCGCTGTGGTTCCAGCATGTGATGCTGCTGCAACCCTGCGTGATGTGTATCTATGAGCGTTGTGCGCTATTCGGCATTATGGGTGCCGGTCTGGTCGGCGCTATCGCGCCGAAGACGCCGTTACGCTACGCGGCTATCGCCATCTGGTTATACAGCGCCTGGCAAGGCGTTGAGCTGGCCTGGCAGCACACCATGATCCAGCTGCACCCCTCGCCGTTTATGACCTGCGATTTTGCCGCTCGCTTCCCAGGCTGGCTGCCGCTGGATAAATGGCTGCCGCAGGTGTTCGTGGCATCGGGCGACTGCTCTGTGCGTCAGTGGGAGTTTCTGTCACTGGAGATGCCGCAGTGGCTGGTTGGTATTTTTGCGGCTTACTTCATCGTGGCGCTGCTGGTACTGATTGCCCAACCCTTCAAACCGAAAAAACGCGATCTGTTTGGTCGGTAATGAATGCGAATAAAAAAACCCGCCTCGGCGGGTTTTTTTATGCTTAACGATTGGGATGATTCAAAATGTGGTCTTCCCAGTCGCGCACCTCAGACTCTTTCACCGCAATATGGCGTACCGAAATACGCTCGCCGTGCATCGCCGCTTTCGAACCGGTCAATAACGGGTGCCACGTCGGTAACCCCTTCCCTTCCGCCAGCAGACGATAGGCGCAGGTATGCGGCAACCACTCGAAGGTTGGCAGGTTATCGCGGGTCAATTTTATGCAGTCCGGCTCAAGCTCGAAGCGACGCTCATAATTACGACACTGACAGGTTTTAATATTGAGCTGGTTGCAGGCGACGTTAGTGAAATAGATCTCATCAGAGTCTTCATCCATCAGCTTATGCAGGCAGCACTGCCCGCAGCCATCGCACAACGATTCCCACTCCGCGTCGGTCATTTCGTCGAGAGTTTTGCTTTGCCAGAAAGGGATTTCGCTCATAAGGATGTCCACACGTCAAAAAGAAAGCGCACCTTATAACCAGTCTGGCACGGGGATGCAAGTTTTGCCGCCCATTAGCGGCGGCAAGCTGTGCTTACAGCACGCGGGTTTTCAGCGACTGGCCGTTAAAAGCCACTTCCAGTTCATCCCCGCTGTTCAACGGCCCAACCCCATCCGGGGTGCCCGTCAGGATCACATCACCCGGTTTCAGGGTGAAGAAACGGCTCATATAGGCAATAAGCGGGACGATTTTATGGATCATGTCTGCCGTGGTGCCTTCCTGACGCACTTCACCGTTCACCTTCAGGCTGAGCGGGGTATTTTGTGGATCGTCAGGAAATTCAGAAACGGGCACAAATCCGGAGATTGGACAGGAATTATCAAAACCTTTGGCTTTCTCCCACGGCTGACCGGCTTTTTTCATTTTGCCCTGCACGTCGCGCAGCGTCAGATCCAGCGCCACACCATAACCCGCAATCGCCTTCTGGACATGCTCTTCCGAGGCCTGACGAAGCGTTGCGCCAATCAGTACCGCCAGCTCAACTTCATGATGAACTGATCCCAGCCCCTGCGGCAGGGCCAGCGGCTGGCGAATATCGCAAAGCGCTGTTTCAGGTTTAATAAACAACACGGGTTCGTCCGGAACCGCGCTACCCATTTCCTGAATATGCTTCGCATAATTACTGCCTACGCAAACTACTTTACTTACAGGATAATCGAGTAATGCCCCTTGCCAGTTATGATGCTGATACATAATCGTCCCCTAAAAGGTTAATGTGACGCTGACAGATAATTCTGAACTACTTTTTTCCCTGCTCCGCAAGATGCTGTTTAAGTAAATTCTCCGGAGGAGGAGGAAGTTGTAAATAATAGCCTTGCTCGGCCAGTGCGGTTTTTACTTTTTCGAGGTCGGCATTGATCAATTTTTTACGGCCATCCAGCGGCAGAAGCATCGCCAGCTGGCGTGGACCAAACTGCTTCAGTAATTCTTCAGGCACGCGGGAAAAATCGTCTTTTTTTTCGACATACAGATAAGCCTGGTCGCGTTTGGTACTTCTATAGATCACACAAAACATACTTTTACTCTGAATTGATGGGTGGTTGCTTGCCTCAATATAATAGTGACTATAACATGCCTGATACTCTTCGGAATATCGCGTCGGATACGTCGCGGTTCAAAGCAAATTGAGTAAGGCCAGGATGTCAAACACGCCCATCGAGCTTAAAGGCAGTAGCTTCACCTTATCAGTGGTTCATTTGCATGATGCAAAACCCGAGGTTATTCGTCAGGCGTTAGAAGACAAAATCGCTCAGGCGCCCGCATTTCTAAAACATGCTCCCGTGGTCATTAATGTCAGCGACCTTGACGCACCGATCAACTGGCAGCGCCTGCAGCAGGCGGTGACCTCTACCGGACTACGGATCGTGGGCATTAGCGGCTGCAAAGATGCCGAACTGAAAGCTGAAATCGATCGGGCTGGCCTGCCGTTGTTGAATGAAGGCAAAGAAAAAGCCCCACGCGCCGCCCCCACCGAGGCCGCTCCGCCTGCCCCGCCGGTTGAAATTGATAGCACAGTCACAAAAACGCGATTGATTGATCTGCCGGTTCGTTCCGGTCAGCGCATTTATGCGCCAAACTGTGACTTAATTGTGACCAACCACGTTAGCGCGGGCGCGGAACTGATCGCGGATGGCAATATTCATATTTATGGCAGCATGCGTGGACGCGCGCTGGCCGGCGCCAGTGGCGATCGCGACGCGCAAATTTTTTGTACCCACCTGTCGGCGGAGCTGGTTTCCATCGCAGGGGTTTACTGGCTGAGCGATAAAATCCCGGCCGAATTTTATGGCAAAGCGGCGCGTCTGCAACTGGCAGATAACGCTTTGACTGTTCAACCGTTGAATTGATCCCTTTTTAACAAGGAATTTCTATGGCACGCATTATTGTTGTTACTTCGGGTAAAGGAGGCGTTGGCAAGACCACCTCCAGCGCGGCCATCGCTACTGGTTTGGCCCAGAAGGGAAAGAAAACCGTCGTTATCGATTTTGATATCGGCCTGCGTAACCTCGACCTGATCATGGGCTGCGAGCGTCGCGTGGTGTACGACTTCGTTAACGTTATTCAGGGCGATGCCACCCTAAACCAGGCGCTGATCAAAGATAAGCGCACGGAAAACCTTTATATCCTCCCCGCGTCTCAGACGCGCGACAAAGACGCGCTGACGCGTGAAGGCGTGGAGAAAGTGCTGGATGAGCTGAAAAAGATGGAGTTTGACTTCATTGTTTGCGACTCGCCAGCAGGGATTGAAACCGGTGCATTGATGGCGCTCTACTTTGCTGATGAAGCCATCATTACCACCAACCCTGAAGTCTCGTCTGTACGTGACTCCGACCGTATCCTGGGTATCCTGGCGTCCAAATCCCGTCGTGCGGAAAATGGACAGGATCCAATCAAAGAACACCTGCTGCTCACCCGCTACAACCCGGGCCGGGTCAACAAAGGTGACATGCTGAGCATGGAAGACGTGCTCGAAATTCTGCGCATTAAACTGGTGGGCGTTATCCCGGAAGATCAGTCCGTGCTGCGCGCGTCAAACCAGGGTGAACCTGTTATTCTCGACGCCACCGCCGACGCGGGTAAAGCTTATGCTGATACCGTGGACCGTCTGCTTGGTGAAGAACGTCCTTTCCGCTTCATTGAAGAAGAGAAGAAAGGTTTCCTCAAACGCCTGTTCGGAGGATAAGTTATGGCATTACTGGACTTTTTTCTCTCGCGGAAAAAAAGCACCGCCAACATCGCGAAAGAGCGACTGCAAATTATTGTGGCGGAACGACGCCGCAGCGACGCTGAGCCGCACTACCTGCCTCAGCTGCGTAAAGACATTCTGGAAGTGATTTGTAAATACGTGCAGATTGACCCGGAAATGGTCTCTGTACAGCTGGAGCAACGGGACGGGGACATCTCGATTCTGGAGCTCAACGTCACCCTACCAGAAGCGGAAGAGTCACGTTCCTAGTGACGTATAGCGCCGGGCAGCGCGCTGCCCGGCCTACCCTTCTTACAGCGGATAGTTTTTCAGCAGTGCGCTCAGGCGTTCAGCCATTAACTCCCCGCGCCAGCCTGCCATCAGCTCCGGCAACCCGTTCTGCGGTTTTAACTGCCAATGCCAGTTGAGCAACTGATTGATTTGACGACGTGACGCCAGCAGCTCTGCGCTGAGTTTGCTCTCTGTCGCCACCTCCTGGACCAGCGCCTTGATCTCTTTAAACGCTTTACGGTAGCCAGGCATGTCCATCAGGTTTAATAGCGGTTCCGGCAGTTCGTCTTCCGGGATCTCCTGCGCTTTGGCCACCAGCGCCAGTAACGTTTTGCCGTGGAAACGGATCTCGCTACCGGAGAGGCCAATGCTGTCCAGCTCACCCATGCTGCCCGGCATAAAGCGCGCCACGCCCCAGAGATGTTCTTCCCGCACCACAAAATTCACCGCCATGTCGCGGTCGCGGGCTTTACGCAGACGCCATTCCGCCAGCAACTGCAGACAAGCCAGCTGGCGCGTACGCAGCTGTGAAGCATTATTGATGTCGCGCCAGGCGTCTTTCGGGTCGACGGTCTCCTGACGACGTTGCTGCGTCATGCGGCACTCGTCCAGCGCGGCTGGCAGCCAGCCAGAGGCTTCGGCCTCTTTCATCAGCTGTCCGGCAATGGGCAGCAGATAGAAAACGTCGGCGGCGGCGTAATCAAGCTGGCGCTCGGTAAGCGGACGCGCCAGCCAGTCGGTACGGGATTCGCTCTTATCGATAGCCAGTCCGGTGTACTCTTCGACCATCGCGGCAAAGCCCCAGGAGAGCGGACGACCGGAGAAGGCGGCCAGAATCTGAGTGTCGATAAGCGGTTGCGGCATAATGCCGAAGGTATTCAGGAAGACTTCCAGATCTTCACTCCCGGCATGCAGATATTTGGTCACAGCGGTGTTCAGCATCAGCTCGCGCAGCGGCGCCCAGTCGGTGATGCCCAGCGGGTCAATTAAGGCCAGCCGTTTGCCATCATACATCTGGATCAGGCCCAGCTGTGGATAGTAGGTGCGGGTACGAACAAACTCGGTATCCAGGGCGATAGCGGGTGCATCACGCGTGACATCGCACAGGGAGGCCAGCTCGTCGTTGGTGGTGATCATCTGGTAATTCAAAACAAGTTCTCTTTGGTTTGCGCCCATAAAAAAACGCCGGCTTAGCCAGCGTTTTGGGGTGACTCACACGAAGCTCAGGCCTTATTGTCGCTTTTGGCGCGCGCTTCGTCACGTAATTCTCGTCGTAATATCTTGCCGACGTTGGATTTTGGCAGTTCATCACGAAACTCAACCAGTTTCGGGACTTTATACCCGGTAAGCTGGCGTCGGCAGAAGGTAATCAGCGCCTCTTCGGTCAGCGACGGATCCTTTTTCACCACGAAAATCTTCACCGTTTCGCCGCTTGTGCCGGCCGGTACGCCGACAGCGGCCACCTCCTGCACCCCGTTGTGCTGCATAACCACTTCTTCGATTTCGTTGGGATAGACGTTGAATCCGGAGACCAGAATCATATCTTTCTTACGATCGACAATACGCAGGAAACCCTCGTCATCCATCACGGCGATATCGCCGGTATGAAGCCAGCCGTCTTTGATGATCTCATCGGTGGCGTCCGGACGCTGCCAGTAACCCAGCATGACCTGAGGCCCTTTCACGCAGAGCTCACCGGGCTCGCCTGGCGCCACTTCGTTATCGTTATCATCCACCAGTTTGGCTTCCGTCGAGGGCACCGGCAGGCCAATGCTGCCGCTGTGATAGTCAATATCGTGCGGGTTGACGCTGACCAGCGGCGAGCACTCGGTGAGCCCGTAGCCTTCAAGCAGATATTGGCCGGTCAGTTTCACCCAACGTTCGGCAACCGCCTGCTGCACCGGCATACCGCCACCGGCAGAGAGGTGCAGGGTAGAGAAATCGAGTTGCTGGAACTCTTTGTTGTTCAACAGTGCATTAAACAGGGTGTTGACCCCGGTCATGGCGGTGAAGGGGTATTTCGCCAGTTCCTTCACCAGGCCCGGGATATCGCGCGGGTTGGTGATAAGCACGTTTTGTCCGCCCAGTTCGATAAAGAGCAGGCAGTTCATGGTTAGTGCAAAGATGTGATACAGCGGAAGCGCGGTGATCACCAGCTCTTTGCCACGATGGAGCAGCGGGCCGTAGGTGGCGTTTACCTGCTCGAGGTTGGCCAGCATATTTCGATGGGTCAGCATCGCCCCTTTCGCTACGCCAGTGGTGCCGCCGGTATATTGCAGAAACGCCAAATCTTCCGGGACGATTTCGGGTTTAACATACTGCATGCGATAGCCCGTCTGCAGGGCCCGGCGGAAGGAGATAGCATCTGGCAGGTGATATTTGGGTACCAGCCGCTTAACGTATTTGACGACGAAGTTCACCAGCGTACCCTTCGCGGTGGAGAGCTGATCGCCCATCCGCGTCAGGATCACGTGTTTGACCTGAGTTTTGTCCACCACTTTTTCCAGCGTGTGGGCAAAGTTAGAGACGATAACAATCGCCGCCGCACCGCTGTCATTTAGCTGGTGCTCCAGCTCACGTGGGGTATAGAGCGGGTTGACGTTAACTACGATCATGCCTGCGCGCAAAATGCCAAACAGCGCGACCGGGTATTGCAGCAGGTTTGGCATCATCAATGCCACCCGATCCCCTTTTTGTAACCCTAAGCCTTGCTGGAGATAGGCGGCAAAAGCCCGGCTGCGCTCTTCCAGTTTGCGGAAGGTCATGACCTCGCCCATGTTCACGAACGCGGGCTGGTCGGCATAGCGGGCTACCGAATGTTCAAACAGTTCAACCAGGGATTGATAGCGGTCAGGATTGATCTCCGCAGGAACATCCGCGGGATAACGGTTTAGCCAAACCTTATTCAATGAATCACCTCTGAAATGAGTATTTGTCGTCATCACAACCCCGGTTAAATACAAAGTGTTAACATTATATTAACTCAGCGTACCAGTTTATTAATTGTCCGCTTTTCGGGTTGCGAAGCACGTCACTATTTATTTTTGTTATATCCGTATAAAACGAGAAACAGCGGCGAGGCCGCTGTTTCTTTTTCAATAATAACAGTAAGTTACTCTGTTACTACGTTCTGAACGCGAGCTGGACCGGGGTTATACCAGCCCCAGCCACCGTAGCCGCCATAACGGTACGGATGGGGTCCCCAGTACCAGGGATCGATAGGCTGCGGCGGCATCATGACCTGTTGCGTAACATGCCAGCGTTTGTAGCCGTTGGCCTGCATGGTCATAAATTTATAGGGGGTGCTGCCCACCTTGCCTTCCGCCGTACCGGTGATAGGACCCACGACGGTGACCAGTTGCCCACGGAAATCAACCGGGTCGAGGAACCCGTTCACGTCCGCATAGATACGGCCACGTGACGCTTCGCCCAGTATCGGACGCGCGCCGCTATCGAGTGCGACCGTGGCAATCTCCAGCCGGGTTTTACCCTGCTGGTTGTACACCTCGACCACCTTACCGCCAAAACGCGCTTCCTGGCCGACGTAAAGTTCAGGTGCGTTCATCACCCGGACCAGATCTTGCTGCGGCGTCGGGCTGCTGCCTTTGATGGCGTCCGGTACCGATACGCATCCACTCAATGCCAGCGCCACCGCGCCGGCCGCCAGAAGGCGTACTACATAATTATGAACCGCCATGATGCGACCCCTTTTTCTCAGTTCCTGATACTGAGATTCACTCGCGGCCTGGAAGTTTCTTCCATGCCACCTCGTTTCGTAAATAAACTGGTTCGGCCTTCTCAACCGCCACCGTTTTGCCTGCTGCCAGCAGCTGGCAGGCAATGGGGAGCATGTCTTCGGCTTCAGGCAGCAACATCTCGCCCTCTTCCAGCGTTACGCCACTCTCCTGCGCCATATCCGGCCAGGCTTTCCAGCCCGTACCCACCGTAGCCCAGACGCCGGAAAGCTGCTTCAACCGTTCGCTGACGGCTTCCGGCTTGAGTACCGCTTCACTCTCTTCACCGTGCCAGACGCCCTGTTCATCACGGGTGTACTCCGCCCAATAAACTTCACCCATGCGGGCATCAATGGCGGCCAGCACGCGGGTGGCGCCGGTTTTACGCCAGGCGCCCTGCGCCATGGTTGCCAGGGTAGAGACGCCAATCATTGGCAGCCCTGCACCCAGCGCCAGCCCTTGCGCAATACCGATGCCAATACGCACGCCAGTAAAGCTCCCCGGGCCGCGGCCAAAGGCCAGCGCGTCGAGATCGGTTAAAGTGGTGTCGCCCTGAGTCAGGATCATCTTTACCAGCGGTAAAATGCGCTGGGTGTGTTCTCGTGGGCACTCTTCGAAATGAGCAGAGATGGCACCGTCATTCCACAGGGCAACAGAACAGGCCTCTGTGGCGGTATCAATAGCCAGAATTCGCATCAGTTGTCGCGCTCTCGCAGTGGGTCAATACAAAATGGCGCGCATCTTAGCACACTCAAGGGCAAATTACTCCGCCGATGGCGCGGCCAGGAAACGCACTGCTCGGTTGATGTCCCGCGTACGCGGCGCGGGCGGCAGACTGGCTATAAAGGTCGCACCGTAAGGGCGCATCACCAGCCGGTTGTCGCAGATCACCAGCACGCCCCGGTCGTCTATATCGCGGATAAGACGCCCTACCCCCTGTTTAAGGGTGATCACCGCGTCCGGTAGCTGCACATCGTCGAAGGGATCGCCTCCGCGCAGGCGGCAATCCTCCATACGGGCCTTCAGCAACGGATCGTCCGGCGAGGTAAAGGGCAGCTTATCGATAATGACCAGAGAAAGCGCATCGCCGCGGACATCCACCCCTTCCCAGAAGCTGCTGGTTGCCACCAGCAGGGCATTGCCGTGGCTAACAAACTGCTGCAACAGTTGGCCTTTACTGGTCTCACCCTGTAACAGCACCGGCAGGGTCATGGTAGCGCGGAACTGCTCTGCCAGGTCGCGCATCATGGCGTGAGAGGTGCAGAGCATAAAGCAGCGCCCGTTGTTCGCCTCGATCATCGGTTTAAGCATCGCCGCCAGGTGGCGTGCCGCGCCGGGCTGATTCGGCAGCGGTAAATTGCGTGGCACGCAGAGCAACGCCTGGGTCGCGTAATCAAACGGGCTGGGTAGCAGCAGCGACTCCGCCTCGTTAATCCCCAGTCGTTCGGTGAAGTGGTGCAGGTCATCATTTACCGAGAGGGTCGCGGAGGTGAAAATCCAGCTCCCCGGCTTATCGGCCATGACTTCTTTGAATTTGTCCGCCACGGTAAGCGGCGTAAGGGCCAGTGTGAAATGGCGCGAATTACATTCGTACCAGTAGCTGTATCCCGGCTGGTTGATCTCTTTCAGGCGCTTAAGACGGGCACGGTAGAGGGTGGCGCGTTCAAAGGCGGCGTCCAGTAATGCGGAGCGGCCCAGAGATAATTTCGCCACGTCATAGCAGAGCTCCAGCGCATCATCCAGCAGCAGGAGTGCGCGCTGAATAGTATTGTCTGCCAGAAGTTCACGCAGATTGCCGCGAAAGCCCGGATCGCCCAACTGCATGCGGAAATCCTGTGTACTCTGCGCAAGACGGTCAGCGCATTTTTGTAACTGCTGAGTATCCTTCAGTTCGGTGCGGTAAGCGATAGTGAAATCTTTGGCCAGATCCAGCAACTGACGGCTGGAGAGGGACTGACCGAAATATTGACTGGCAATATCCGGCAGCTGATGGGCCTCATCGAAGATCATCACGTCAGCCTCGGGGATCAGTTCACCAAAGCCGCTCTCTTTCACCACCATATCGGCCAGAAAGAGGTGATGGTTGACCACCACGACGTCAGCGTCCATCGCCGTCTTACGCGCTTTCACCACGAAGCAGTCTTTATAGAGCGGGCAGTCGCTACCGAGGCAGTTATCGTTGGTGCTGGTGACCAGCGGCCAGGCGGCAGAATCTTCGGCCACGCTGGCGCAGGTGCTGATATCGCCATCCTGGGTCTGGTTGGCCCAGGCGCGAAGGATGATGACATCGCTCAGCGTTTGTACCGGCAGATCGCCCCCCGCCAGCGCTTGTTGCTCCAGGCGTTCGAGGCAGAGGTAGTTTGAGCGACCCTTCAGCAGCGCCAGCCGGCCTTTATATTTGAGAGCCTTGGCCACGGTGGGCAGATCGCGACTGTAAAGCTGATCCTGAAGCGCTTTCGAACCGGTCGAGATAATGATCTTTTTCTTCGCCCGTAGCGCAGGCGCCAGATAGGCGTATGTTTTCCCGGTCCCGGTCCCCGCTTCCACAACCAGCGGCTGCCCGTTATCGATCGCGCGCGCGACGGCATGCGCCATCTGGCGCTGGGGCTCACGCGGTTTAAAGCCAGGAATTGCTTTTGCTAACTGCCCGTCTGCTGCGAAATCGTCTGCCACTCTGCCCCCTGTAATTTTGCACAGGGGATTATGTCAGGCTGCCGGGCCTTGCGCCAGTCGATAGTGACGGCGGCGAGACAATATGGCAGTCTTGCCCGGCAATGAAAAAATAACGAGGAGACGTTTATGACAATTGTGCGCATTGATGCCGAAGCCCGCTGGTCTGATGTGGTGATCCACAACCAGACTCTCTACTACACCGGCGTACCGGAGAATCTGGATGCCGACGCCTTTGAGCAGACGGCCAACACCCTGGCACAGATTGACGCTATCCTGCAAAAACAGGGCAGCGATAAATCGAAGATCCTGGATGCGACCATTTTTCTGGCGAATAAAGATGATTTTGCAGCCATGAACAAGGCCTGGGATGCGTGGGTAGTCGCGGGCCACGCGCCGGTACGCTGCACCGTACAGGCCACGCTGATGAAACCGCAATATAAGGTTGAGATTAAGATTATCGCCGCGGTATAACGCGCCGGTTACTCTTCTTCATCATCCTCAAAACGCGCCACGATCCGCTCGCCGGTATGGGTGGCGCGAAGTTCTTCTGCCACCTGCGCAATGGCCTGGCCGCTGCTCATCCCTTCGGACATTAACGTCTGAATGCGTTCAACTGCTTTCTGCTGCTGCTCGTGGCTCAGTGAAGGTAAACCTGCAAACATCATTAACTCCTGCTAGATTATCAGCGCTAATTATTTCACGCTGCCCGGTTGTTTGCTATAGATGAACTCGTTATCCCCCACCGTTATTTCGTTACCCTGGCGTCCAGACGCCGCTGAAGCATGGTTTGCGCCGCTGAGCCATCAACCCTGGGCGATGCTGCTGCATTCCGGCCACGCTGACCATCCCTATAGCCGGTTTGATATTCTGGTGGCCGATCCCGTCGCCACGCTGGTTACCGAGAGTGAGCTTACCCGAGTAACGCGGGAGACGGTGATCGAATCGTCTGGCTGCCCATTGAGCTTGCTGCAGCAGACGCTGGATGACCTGGGCCTGCCTGCGGATCCGCACCCCGATCTGCCTTTTCAGGGCGGCGCGCTGGGGCTCTTTGGCTACGATCTGGGTCGTCGCTTTGAAACACTGCCGCAGCAGGCAGTTGACGACATCAGCCTGCCGGATATGGCTGTGGGGCTGTACGACTGGGCGGTCATTGTTGATCACCATAAACAGGCCGTATCGCTGGTCTGCCATGGCGATGCGAAGGCGCGACTGGCGTGGCTGGAAGCACAGCGTCCCCCGACCAGGCAAACCCCGTTTCGCCTCACCTCTGACTGGCGCGCAAACATGACCGCGCTGGAGTATGACGCAAAATTCCGCCAGGTGCAGGCTTATCTGCACAGTGGCGATTGCTATCAGGTGAATCTTGCCCAGCGTTTTCAGGCTCACTATCAGGGTGATGAGTGGCAGGCATTTACTCGCCTGAATGCGCAGAACCGCGCCCCCTTCAGCGCCTTTATGCGCCTTGAACAGGGGGCGATTCTGAGCCTGTCACCTGAGCGCTTTATTCATCTGGCCGAGGGCGAAATACAGACCCGCCCCATTAAAGGCACGCTACCGCGTCTTACCGATCCCGATGACGATCGCCAGCAGGCGGAAAAACTGGCCGCCTCCCCGAAAGATCGCGCCGAAAATCTGATGATCGTAGATTTGATGCGTAATGATATCGGGCGCGTGGCCGAACCCGGCAGCGTGCGGGTGCCCGAACTGTTCGTGGTGGAGCCTTTCCCGGCGGTTCACCATTTAGTGAGTACGATTACCGCGCGCCTGCCCGCATCGCGCAGCGCCTGCGATCTGCTGCGGGCGGCATTTCCGGGGGGGTCGATTACCGGTGCGCCAAAGGTGCGGGCGATGGCAATTATCGACGAACTGGAACCCCAGCGCCGTAACGCCTGGTGCGGCAGCATCGGCTATATCAGCCTCTGCGGTACCATGGATACCAGCATTACCATCCGCACCCTGACCGCCTTTGCCGGGCAGCTATACTGCTCTGCAGGCGGCGGTATCGTGGCTGACAGTGAGTCGGCGGCGGAGTATCAGGAAACCTTTGATAAAGTAAACCGCATACTGCAACAACTGGAGAGTTAAAGCGTGGAGACCCGCAATCTGACCCTGGATGATTTTTTATCGCGTTTTCAGTTATTACGGCCGCAGGTCAATAGCGCCTCGCTTAATCAGCGCCAGGCCGCGGTGCTGATCCCGGTGGTACGCCGCGAAGAACCCGGACTGTTGCTCACCCAACGCTCCCCGCTGATGCGTAAACATGCCGGTCAGGTTGCCTTCCCCGGTGGCGCAGTAGACAGCAGTGATGCTTCGCTGATTGCCGCCGCGTTGCGCGAAGCGCAGGAAGAGGTGGCGATTCCGCCCGAGGTTGTGGAAGTGATTGGCGTGCTCCCGCCTGTCGACAGCGTGACCGGGTTTCAGGTTACGCCGGTGGTGGGGTTGATTCCGCCAAATCTGCACTATCACGCCAGTGAAGATGAAGTGGCGGCGGTATTTGAAATGCCACTGGCGGAGGCCCTGCGCCTGGGTCGTTATCACCCCCTCGACATTCATCGTCGCGGCCACCATCATCGGGTCTGGTTATCCTGGTACCAGCATTATTTTGTCTGGGGCATGACGGCAGGCATTATTCGTGAACTGGCGCTGCAAATTGGCCTGAAGCCTTGACTATACTTTACATTCCCGACTTTTTACTGCGTTTGCGATCGCTCTCTCGCTATTAGTAAAACCGCCGTTAGCCATTAGTTTAATTCATGTGAATAGTTGAGCTGACGATCAGGTTCCCTCTTACACTATGCGCAGTTATAACATCGTTACTGGAAACCCGGTAACCCTGTCAGGAGTGTTAAAGTGATTAGTATATTCGACATGTTCAAAGTGGGTATTGGCCCCTCCTCTTCCCACACTGTCGGCCCTATGAAGGCCGGTAAACAGTTCGTCGATGACCTGGTCGAAAAAGGATTACTGGAAAGCGTTACCCGTGTTGCCGTAGATGTCTATGGCTCGCTCTCTTTAACGGGTAAAGGCCACCACACCGATATCGCCATCATAATGGGTCTGGCCGGAAATATGCCGGATACCGTTGATATTGACGCCATTCCGGCGTTTATTCGCGACGTTGAAACGCGCGGCCGCCTGCTGCTGGCTAACGGCCAGCACGAAGTCGATTTCCCGCAGGATGACGGCATGCGTTTTCGCAGCGATAACCTCTCACTGCACGAAAACGGCATGCAGATCCACGCCTTTAACGGCGATAAAGTGATTTACAGCAAAACCTATTACTCCATCGGCGGTGGTTTCATCGTTGATGAAGAGCATTTCGGCAAAGATACGGCGGGTGATGTCAATGTCCCCTATCCGTTTAAATCCGCCCAGGAGATGCTGAACTACTGCAAAGAGACCGGCCTGTCGCTTTCCGGCATGGTGATGCAGAACGAACTGGCGCTGCACAGCAAGAAAGAGATCGAAGAGTACTTTGCGAACGTGTGGCAGACCATGCGTGCCTGTATCGATCGCGGTATCAATACTGAAGGCGTATTGCCTGGCCCACTGCGCGTGCCGCGTCGTGCCTCGGCGCTGCGTCGCATGCTGGTGACCACCGACAAATACTCCAATGACCCGATGAACGTAGTGGACTGGGTAAACATGTTTGCCCTGGCGGTCAACGAAGAGAACGCAGCCGGTGGCCGCGTTGTGACGGCCCCAACTAACGGCGCCTGCGGGATCGTGCCGGCGGTACTGGCTTATTACGATCACTTTATCGAATCCGTGAGCCCGGACATCTACATTCGTTACTTCCTGGCCGCGGGTGCGGTGGGCGCGCTCTATAAGATGAACGCCTCCATTTCCGGTGCGGAAGTGGGTTGTCAGGGTGAAGTGGGCGTGGCCTGCTCGATGGCTGCTGCCGGTCTGGCTGAGCTGCTGGGCGCCAGTCCGGAACAAGTTTGCGTTGCCGCAGAGATTGGCATGGAGCATAACCTCGGTCTAACCTGTGACCCGGTCGCCGGTCAGGTGCAGGTACCGTGCATTGAGCGTAACGCCATTGCGTCGGTGAAAGCGATCAATGCCTCACGCATGGCGATGCGTCGTACCAGCGAGCCGCGCGTTTCACTGGATAAGGTTATCGAAACCATGTACGAAACCGGGAAAGATATGAACGCGAAATATCGCGAAACTTCCCGCGGTGGCCTGGCTATCAAGGTGCAGTGCGACTAATCCCCCCTTTCGCCCATCTGCAACGGATGGGCGAAATTTCTCCCCTCGTCTCGTCTCCTTAATATTTCCCCACTACACTTGCTGTATTGCCTGCGGCATTGGTTGCCCCTGGCTTACCGGATGACCCCTGCATGCAAACTGCGCAAAGGATAATCACCCATTATCGTCGAAAACGCCTCGCGGTTTGCTTGGTGGTTGCGGTTCTCACCCTGATTACGACGCTTGGCATCCGCTTTATTTCACAACGTAATCTCAACCAGCACCTTACTGTCGCCTTTGTCACCCACGCCGTCGAGGCGCTGGATAAAATTTTGCTGCCGTTGCAAGCCAGCCGTGAAACGCTGCTGCCGCTGGTAGGACGACCATGCCTTTCTACCCACTTGCTGTTGCGCCGACATGCCGCCACCCTGCAGACCGTGCGCACGATCGGGCTGGTTAAAGACGGGATCCTTTACTGTTCCAGTATTTTTGGTCAACGCGATGTACCTGTTCGCCAACTCCAACCTGCGCTTCCCTTCCCGGAACCTTTACTGGTGCTCTCGACGGATCGGTCACTGCTGCATGGTAGCCCCATTCTAATCCAGTGGTATCCGCTGCCTGGTAACAGCCAGAACGGGGTCATGGAGGGGGTCAATATCGATCTGATTGCCCGCATGATCCTTGAACCGCAAGCCCCCCTGATTAACGAAGTTACCCTGAGCGTAGGCAATAAACACCTGCGTTACGGATCGAATGTCTCTGATACCCTGTCACACAATGCTGGCGACAAAATTTATCGCCAGCCGTCGGGTAATTTCCCCTTCACCATCACCGTGAGCGGCCCGGGCCCTACGGCGTTAGCGTTGAAGGATCTTCCTGGCCAGTTGCCGCTGGCTCTACTGTTAAGCCTACTACTGGGCTATATCGCCTGGCTGGCCACCGCAAACAGGATGAGCTTTACCTGGGAGATAAATCTCGGCCTTGCCGCCCGCGAATTTGAGCTGTTCTGCCAGCCGCTGATGAACGCGCGTAATCAGGAGTGCGTCGGCGTGGAGATCCTGCTGCGCTGGAATAATCCGCGCCAGGGGTGGATCTCCCCTGATGTGTTTATCCCCCTGGCTGAGGAACATAATTTGATTATTCCCCTCACCCGCTATGTCATCACGGAAACCGTACGCCAGCTGACGGTATTCCCGGCGGATCCTGGTTTCCATATCGGAATCAATGTTGCCGCCAGCCATTTCCGCCATGGCGTGCTGCTGCGCGACCTGAACCACCACTGGTTTAACGCCCGCCCGGTACAACAGCTCATAATTGAACTGACCGAGCGCGATGCCCTGATGGACGTGGATTGCCGCCTGGTACGGGAATTACACCGAAAAGAGGTCAAACTGGCGATTGATGATTTTGGCACCGGGAATTGCTCGCTCTCATGGCTGGAAAAGCTGCATCCGGATGTCCTGAAAATTGATAAGTCATTTACGGCTGCGATAGGGACGGACGCGGTGAACTCTACCGTGACCGATATCATTATTGCCCTTGCACAGCGGTTGAACATTGAACTGGTGGCAGAAGGGGTAGAAACCCCTGAGCAAGCGCGTCATCTTCGCCAGCGCGGGGTGCAGATTTTGCAGGGATATTTTTATGCGCGACCGATGCCGCTAAGAGACTTTCCGGGGTGGCTGGCGGGGAGTTCGCCCCCGCCAGCGCCGCATAACGGGCAGATCATGCCCGCGATGCCGCTACATTAACTACTCGTCTTCTTCGTGCTCTGACTGCTCTTTAACAATACGCACCAGATCCACGCGGTAGTCGTTCGCCGTCACAATGGTGATCTTCAGCGGCGGCAGTTCCAGAACATCACCGGTACGCGGGATCTGACCATTAATGGCAATGACCAGACCGGCTACGGTGGCGATATCGTCATCATGGTTAGTCAGGTGCTCCAGCCCCAGCGTATGTTGCAGCGCATGCAGGTCGGTGGCGCCTTTTACCAGCCAGCCGTCGTTATCGGCAACGATTTCCGGCGTTTCGTCGGCATCCGGGAACTCACCGGCAATCGCCTCCAGCACGTCCAGCGGCGTAACCAGCCCCTGAACCACACCAAATTCGTTGGTCACAATAACAAAGCTACCGCGAGCACGACGCAATACGCCCAGCAGGTTAATCGGGTCGAGCGTTTCCGGTACCACAATGGCCGGCGATGCGGCGGCTATGGCCTCGACATCTACACCCTCTTCCAGCGCAACCAGAAGCTCTTTAGCACGTACCACACCGATAATTTCATCCAGCTCGCCGCGACACACCGGGAACAGACTGTGTGGCGAAGAGAGCAGTTGCTGGCGGATTTCATCCATGCTCAGGCTGGCGTCAACCCAACTGATTTCACCGCGGGGCGTCATGATGCCACGCAGAGAGCGGGAGGCGAGCGACAGTACGCCGTTAATCATGTAGCGCTCTTCTTCAACAAAAGCACCTTCGGGTACCGGCACCGTCACATGGTTTTCGCTCTCCGGCTGAACCGTTGCCTGGCGACGACCGCCCATCAGACGCAAGATGGCATCCGCAGTACGCGCACGCAACGGCTGGTTAGATTGCTGACGAATGAAGTTACGTCGCGCAACCTGGTTGAAGAACTCAATGATGATCGAGAAGCCAATCGCCGCGTACAGGTAACCTTTCGGAATATGGAAGCCGAAACCTTCTGCGACCAGGCTCAAACCAATCATCAGCAGGAAGCTGAGACAGAGCACCACCACCGTCGGGTGTTCGTTGACGAATCGCGTCAACGGTTTCGAGGCCAACAACATCACCGCCATGGCAATAACCACCGCGGCCATCATGACCGGAAGATGGTTTACCATACCCACTGCGGTAATGACCGCATCCAGGGAGAAGACCGCATCCAGCACCACAATCTGCATTACCACAACCCAGAAGCTGGCGTAGCCTTTACCATGTCCGCCATCATGCTGCCGGTTTTCAAGCCGTTCGTGTAGCTCAGTGGTAGCTTTGAAGAGAAGGAATAGTCCCCCCACCAGCATGATCAGGTCGCGTCCTGAGAAGGTAAAATCCCACACGCTGAAGAGCGGTTTGGTGAGCGTAACCATCCACGAAATAACGGAAAGCAGCGCAAGACGCATAATCAGCGCCAGCGACAGGCCGATAAGGCGTGCTTTGTCACGTTGTTTAGGCGGCAACTTGTCCGCAAGAATGGCAATAAACACCAGGTTGTCGATGCCGAGCACAATCTCGAGCACCACCAGCGTGAGAAGCCCCACCCAGATTTGCGGGTCCATTAAGAATTCCATGACAAGCTCCTGCTGAAGGAATGACAAAACGGCGCCGCGTTAGAAACGGGCGAAGCGGTAAAAGACGATTTAAGTGTGTGGCGAGAATCGCCGGTGAGGCTGATCCAAAGGGATCGGGTAGGTGACTGACGTCGGTGACGGTCCATACAGTGGGCTATAGCCCATTACTCCTGACAATTAAACGGAAGGTAAACATATCAGAGACATGAGCTTTAAGGCAAAGATTTACTTTCCTTTGCAAACAGATGTTACCGTCTCCATTTCGCGCCGCAAATTATCCAACACGCTAAAGCTAAATTACGGATCTTCATCACATAAATTATTTTTTCACTGTCTAAAATAA
>ERZ773187.309-NODE-309-length-49034-cov-17.215705_pt1 | contig 49034 bp, 45 predicted proteins | sample MGYA00511242_ERZ773187 | MGnify/ENA primary metagenome ERZ773187 (study PRJEB29015, sample SAMEA2737744) | human gut metagenome | biome: human gut; feature: human-associated habitat; material: faeces | place: China | collected 2012 ...
TTTACTGATGATATTTCGTCTAAACATACGCATTTGTTTCAAATCAGGGGCAAAGATACTACTTTTTTGTCGCAAATCAGCGGCAACAGCGTTAAAGTTTGTTGCAAATCAGTGGCAACTAGGCAGAAACACATTGATAAGGAGTTCTTTCAAGTACCCTTACTAGCTATTGCCATTCTTACCTTTCTGACACCTTTGCCAAGACTAGTACCTTGAAAAGGATTAATTACAAGAGAGTCTTTCAAATCTTTAATATCGCTTTTTAAAGAACGATATTTTTTAGAAAGACGCTTAAACTGTATTAAGAACTCACTCCCAACACGTATTTCAACTTCCATAACTAATCCTCCTCATCAAGTTTAGCCATAAAATCATCAAAACTCATCGGCTTAGTCCCATTCTTTTTATGAGCTTCCATTTCATCAAGAGCACGGTTGAGACTTTCTGCCACATAGGCTTCCTGCTCGGCTTGGCTCATATATCTTTCCTGGTAACTATTTTCTGATTTGGAGATAGAACTGGCTAATTTTTCAGCATAGTCTTTGAGCTTAGCGACAAATTCGTCAAGCGTATATTGACCTGTAGAAGGTACTTGAAACTGAATATTAATCGTTTCCATCTTATTCCTTTCTTTTAAATTAACGCCACAAAAATAACGAAAAGAATTAGAAATGCCAAAGAAAAGAGCGACTTTCTTCATTTAAGATACAAAAAAAGCCTTTCAGTATCAAAAATACCAAAAGGCTCTATTGTCCTATCTCGATTTCACTTCAAAAATATTCAATTTATTCCTTCAGCCATAAGTTCATAAGCTGATCATCAATATAATACATACTCTGATCAACCTCTGCCTGTGGCGCTGTTTGGTTGATTCTCAGAGAAAACAGAAGCGTCTGAAAATACAAGAACCTCAGCCAAGCTAATGTAAAGAAGATTCATTCTTTATATCGCCACCACACTTCATCTGTAATCTGCTGATTTTCAAGAAGATAACTTGTAGAAAATCTACATAACCTAACGATGCGCATCATTAACACCTAACGATGCGCATCATTAACACCTAATAAAGCGCTTCGTTAGCACCTAATAAAGCGCATCATTAGACCTCAATAAAACGCATCATTAGACTATGCTGGATAATGAGTGGAAAAAATAGCTTAGGCACGGCAACTTTGCGCCCTGACTATGGCATTTTTGTGCCCTCTAAGGAGCAATTTTCTGTATGCAATGATACCTGCTCGGCAGCAATATCCACGATCTTCTTTCTACGAGCTACACCTATTATATAATGGGCATCCTTAGCACTGCAATGGAAATACTTCTTCACAGCAACTACCAGGTCTCCCTTTTTTACAGAAGTGACACCCTCAGGATAAGCACTACGGACAGCCTTCTCTATGTCCGACATCTTAAACTCTATGTGCTTCTTGTGGTGGTATAATGAAAATGCCAGCAGCATGACCACTACAAAGAAAACCAAAACAAATGTAACTTGAGTCATGGTATAAAATATTTATGTTAGATAATCTTTCACTATAAGATTTCGCAAATATAATACTTTATTTTTAAAAGACCAACCTTTTGCATCATTTTTTTTCAGACAAAGATACTTTTTGTAAATTTTCTCAGTATTTGATGAATATTTCTATCTAATATTTTGTTATGTCGGAAATATTGCGTACATTTGCCAACAAAATCCATAAAAAACATAGAGAAAATGCAAGAAACCGTCAAAAAAGTTTTGAGCAGCGACTTCAATCGCAAGAAGGCTCTGATGTTTGCCATCACCGCCCTGCTCACCGCACTAGTTTGGAATCTGCCCATCGACAGCTTTGGCATCGAGGGGCTGACAGTCGTTCAGCAACGCGTCATCGCCATCTTCGTCATGGCAGTCATGCTATGGCTCACCGAAGCCATTCCTGCCTGGGCAACATCAGTAGTCATCATCTTCGTATTGCTGTTCGGTGTATCCGACTCGGCCTTCAATATCATGCAAGGTTCCGAAGGCGAATACGGCAACCTCCTGGAGTATCAGGGTATTATGGCCTGCTTTGCCGACCCTACCATCATCCTCTTCCTCGGTGGTTTCGTGATGGCCATCGCCGCCACCAAGAGTGGACTCGACGTACTGATGGCTAAGACCCTCATCGCTCCTTTCGGCAAGAAATCAGAAAATGTACTATTGGGCTTCATGCTCATCACCGGCATCTTCTCCATGTTTATCTCCAATACTGCCACCGCAGCCATGATGCTTACCTTCCTGACTCCTGTGTTCAAGGCACTTCCTGCCAACGGAAAGGGAAGAATAGCACTCACCATGGCCATCCCTATCGGAGCCAACCTCGGCGGTATGGGAACGCCTATCGGAACACCTCCTAATGCTTTCGCATACAAGGTTCTTACAGCACCAGACGGACTCAATCTCGACATCGGTTTCGGTGACTGGATGATGATTATGTGCCCGATGGTACTCGTTATGCTGGTATTGGCATGGTTCATTATCCGCAAGATGTTCCCTTTCTCACAGAAGACTATCGAACTGCAGATCAAGGGAGACATCCAGTTCAACTGGCGTACCATCGTAGTGGCAGCCACCTTCATCCTGACCATCGTACTCTGGGTATTCGGTAAGAAATATTTCGGTATCAATGCCAATACCGTAGCCATGTTGCCTATCGCCGTATTTGCATTTACCGGTGTGCTCACAGCCGACGACCTGAAGGAAATCGACTGGGCAGTCATCTGGATGGTAGCCGGTGGTTTTGCCTTGGGTCTTGCCATGAATGGTACGGGGTTAGCAGAGAATGCCGTGAAGAGTATTCCATTCGACACGTTCAACCCGATAGTCATCATGATCGTTTCAGGACTCGTCTGCTTTGCATTGAGTAACTTCATCTCCAACACCGCTACTGCAGCCCTCCTGATTCCTATCCTGACCGTAGTATGTGCCGGTATGGGCAATTCACTCGAAAGCATCGGTGGAACCTCTACTATTATTATAGGTGTAGCCGTGGCTGCTTCCTGCGCCATGTCGCTTCCTATTTCCACCCCTCCAAATGCCATCGCCTACTCTACCGGACTCATCCAACAGACCGATATGGTGAAGGCTGGTCTGACCATCGGTCTCATCAGTATGATTCTCGGATATGGTGTGCTCATCACTTTCTGTAAGATGGGTGTACTCTAAAAAACTCAAAACAATATATCTCTAAAATGAAAAAAATAGTAATTGGTATCGACGTAGGTATCTCCACCACCAAGATTGTGGGCATTGACGAAGACGGAATCGTAGTAAGTCCCATCCGTATCAAGGCTACAGACCCGATCACATCTCTGTATGGAGCATTCGGAAAATACCTGCACGACAACCAGATCAGCCTCTCTGAGGTGGAACATGTGATGCTTACCGGCGTAGGCTCTGCTTATATAGACGAGCCAATCTATGGACTTCCTACCTCCAAGAGCGAGGAATTCGTAGCCGACGGACTTGGTGCCAAATATGAAAGCAAGCTCGACAGGATGATTGTAGTAAGCATGGGAACGGGTACATCACTCGTGAAATGCGAAGGCGACAACATACGCCACATCGGAGGTATCGGCATCGGAGGCGGCACCTTAGCAGGACTGAGCCGCATCATGCTCAAGACCGACGACGTGAAGCAGATAGCCCATCTGGCAAAAGATGGTGATGTTTCCAAGATCAACCTGCTCATAGGCGATATCAGCGCTAAACCATTGCCAGGACTGCCAATGAATGCCGTGGCATCTCTGTTCAGCAACGCCAAGGCAAACGCATCTCGCGAAGATATTGCCAAAGGCCTCATCTGGATGGTACTGCAATGTATCGGTTCTGCCACAATCCTTTCCTCCTTAGAGTCGGGAATCAAGGATTTCGTACTCATCGGAAACCTGACCCTCATGCCTCAGTGCCGGGAAGTATTCCCTGCCATGGAGAAACTCTACAATGTCAGGTTCCGCATACCTAAATATTCAGAATTCTGCACGGCAATAGGTGCAGCGCTTGACTATAAAAGGAATCAGAAATAAGCTCAGATTTCTACAAGTGAGGTGCAGAAAGCCCATATATAAAGGGATTATCGACTAAAGCATCCGAATAAGCAATAATTAACATTTCGGGGCAAAAATCGCATAACTCTTTGACGCATAAGCAATTAATCGTTTTGGGAAACAATAAAATACAAAAGTTTTCCAAAACGATTTTTTAATTGCCTGATTATCAGCTACTTAATATTTTTTAACCAAATAAAAGTTGTCCAAAAGAGAAAACTTTCAAATATCTTTTGTATCTTTGCAATGTCAAAATCGAGGTTCCTACTGCCTCTTTTTTGCGTAAAATGTTAATAATAAGCTAATTAAATATCAATCTTAAAGTAAAGCTAGAAATGATACAAACTGTAGTAAAGCGTGACGGACGCATTGTTGGTTTCAATCAACAGAAAATCATGGCTGCCATACGTAAAGCCATGTTGCACACAGACAAGGGTGAAGATGAAACTCTTATTGAGAAAATCACTGATCATGTAAGCTATCGTGGCAAGAACCAGATGAGCGTAGAAGCCATTCAGGATGCCATCGAGATGGAGCTCATGAAGAGTGCCCGCAAGGACGTGGCACAGAAGTACATCGCATACCGCAACCAGCGTAACATTGCCCGCAAGGCAAAGACACGCGATGTGTTCATGAGCATCGTGAATGCCAAGAACAATGACATCACCCGTGAAAACGCCAACATGAATGCCGACACTCCTGCCGGCATGATGATGAAATTTGCTTCTGAAACTACAAAACCATTCGTTGACGACTACCTCCTCAGCGAGGAAGTTCGTGACGCCGTCCTGCACAACTACATTCATATACACGACAAAGATTATTATCCTACCAAGAGTCTGACTTGCGTACAGCATCCGCTCGACGTCATCCTGAAGCATGGTTTCACAGCTGGCCATGGTTCCAGCCGTCCAGCCAAGCGTATTGAGACAGCAGCCGTACTGGCTTGCATCTCTCTGGAAACCTGTCAGAACGAGATGCACGGTGGTCAGGCTATTCCTGCTTTCGACTTCTACCTGGCTCCATACGTAAGAATGTCTTACCAGGAGGAAGTGAAAAACTTGGAGAAGCTCTCTGGAGAAGATCTCAAGGATCTTTATGAGGCGCCTATCGATGACTATATCGAGAAGCCACTCGACAATCTTCAGGGAAGAGCACGCCTGGAGCAGCACGCCATCAACAAGACCGTAAACCGTGTACATCAGGCAATGGAGGCTTTCATCCACAATATGAACACCATCCACTCCCGTGGCGGTAACCAGGTGGTTTTCTCTTCTATCAATTATGGTACAGATACCAGTGCAGAAGGCCGTTGCATCATGCGCGAGATTCTGAAGAGTACTTACGATGGCGTAGGAAATGGCGAAACTGCCATCTTCCCTATCCAGATCTGGAAAAAGAAACGTGGCGTCAACTTCTTGCCAGAGGATCGCAACTACGACCTCTATCAGTTGGCTTGCAAGGTAACTGCCCGCCGTTTCTTCCCTAACTTCCTCAACCTCGATGCCACATTCAATCAGAACGAGAAGTGGCGTGCTGACGATCCTGAGCGCTACAAATGGGAAATCGCCACTATGGGTTGCCGTACACGTGTATTCGAAGACCGTTGGGGAGAGAAGACCAGTATCGCACGCGGTAACTTGAGTTTCTCTACGATTAATATCGTAAAGTTGGCCATCGAGTGCATGGGTATCGAGAACAAGGAATTGAGAATCAAGACTTTCTTCGAGAAGCTTGACAATATCCTCGATATCACAGCCAAGCAGCTCGACGAGCGCTTCCAGTTCCAGAAGACCGCTATGGCTAAGCAGTTCCCATTGCTGATGAAATATCTCTGGGTAGGTGCCGAGAACCTGAAGCCAGAGGAGACCATCGAGAGCGTAATCAATCACGGAACGTTGGGTATCGGTTTCATCGGACTCGCAGAATGTCTGGTTGCCCTCATCGGTCATCACCACGGCGAGAGCGAAGAGGCACAGGAATTGGGTCTGAAGATTGTTACCTTCATGAAGGAACATGCTGACGAATACAGCGAGCAGTATCACCACAACTACTCCATCCTCGCTACTCCAGCAGAGGGCTTGAGCGGTAAGTTCACCAAGAAAGACCGCAAGCAGTTTGGTATCATCCCGGGCGTTACTGACCGCGATTACTATACCAACTCAAACCACGTACCTGTATATTACAAGTGTACTGCCATGAAGAAGGCACAGGTGGAGGCTCCTTATCACGATCTGACTCGTGGTGGACACATCTTCTATGTTGAGATTGACGGCGATGCTACCCACAACCCTTCTGTCATTGCCAGTGTGGTTGACATGATGGATAAGTACAATATGGGATACGGTTCTGTAAACCACAACCGCAACCGCTGTCTGGACTGTGGCTACGAGAATGCAGAGGCCAATCTGGAAGTTTGTCCTAAGTGCGGAAGTCATCACATCGACAAGTTGCAGCGCATCACCGGTTACCTCGTAGGTACTACCGACCGCTGGAACAGTGGCAAGTTGGCTGAGCTTCACGACCGTGTAACTCATATCGACACTCCACAAAAGTAAGATAAGGATAAGCTGGGAAGAAATCATGATAAGCGTTCTTAGCGTAATCCACGACACGATGGTGGATGGTCCTGGTTTCAGGACCTCTATCTATTGTGCAGGTTGTCCCAATCATTGTCCTGAATGCCATAATCCGCAGTCGTGGGACATCAACAATGGTACGATGACATCAACCGAAGACCTGCTGAAGGAAATCATGAGCGATCCGTTCGCCAACGTTACCTTCTCAGGAGGTGATCCGATGTTTCAGGCTGAGGGATTTGCCGAGTTAGCTCGTGCCATCCGCAAGGAAAGCAGCAAGGATATCTGGTGCTTTACGGGTTATAAATATGAGAATCTCCTGAAGAACCCGGCACAGAGAGCACTGCTTGAACAGATAGATGTCCTGGTAGATGGTCCGTTCATAAAGGCACCCGCCGATAAGGACCTGTTTTTCAGGGGAAGCAGCAACCAGCGACTCATCAATGTAAAGAAGTCGCTTGCCACAGGAGAGGTGGTAGAACTACACCTCACCAAGGACAACCCTACACCGGTTTTATAAGGCATTAAAACGATAAGACATCATAACTTTACTCACCAGCATCGGGAGAAATCCTGATGCTGGTGAAATATAAAAATCCTCTTGATTCAGCTTTATCAGCCTGATCAAGAGGATTTTTATTGTATCGTCCATTCCATATTTCCGTATTCTATAACTCCCTATAAGTTTGTGAAATTATCAGAATGCCCATTGCATCTCCTGCAGCAACAGGCGGATATAATCCCTTTCCCAGTCCTGTTCACGCAACCGGACTGTACCCCACTGCAAAAGATCGAGATCCAATCTGATGATATTCCTCATCTTTTCCTCCCGAGTTCTTCCACATTCTTTCTCTACCTGTTTCAATATCCGTTCCACTTCCTCCTGCTCCTTATCCGTATGAGCTAAGGCAAGGGCATTTACGAATCGGTCAGATGCGATGCCTATCGGTTCGGTCCATAAGATTCTCGAAAAGGAGATGCCGGGGAAAAAGCTGTGCAGACGCTCCATTGCGAAAGCCACATTCTTCTCTTGCTCATGATTAGAGCCTAAAGCTATCAATATCCTAACGCTCATCTTTTTTCTGCAAAAATAATCAAATAATATCGAAAAAGCATACAAAAAGTGAAAAATAAAAAATAAATAAGAGAAAACAAGCGAAAATAAACTATTTTTTATATTTTTGCAGTATGAATAGAATCAAAGCAAACATCATAGGTCTGGCTCTTCTGCTCTGCACCCTTCCTTCGGGTGCACAGATGAAGTGGAACCAGACTTATCAGACATATATCAACCAGTACAAGGATCTTGCTATTGAGCAGATGCTCAAATATCGGATACCAGCCAGTATCACGCTGGCACAAGGTCTCTTCGAGAGCGCTGCAGGCAGAAGCAGCCTGGTAAGACAGGGCAATAATCATTTCGGCATCAAATGCCACACTTCATGGACTGGTCCTACGCAATACCACGACGATGACGCCCGTGGTGAATGTTTCCGTGTATATAGCGATGCCAGGGAAAGCTACGAAGACCATAGCCGCTTTCTGGCACGGCAACAGCGATATGCCCGGCTTTTCTCACTGAACAGCAACGACTACAAAGGATGGGCAAGAGGACTGAAACAATGTGGCTATGCTACCAATCCGCAGTATGCCAACAAACTGATACAGATTATCGAACTGTACAAGCTCCATGATTATGACAAGGCAAAACGCTACGACAAATTCATGGCAGAACATAGTGGCACAGATAAGCCGGTCAACGCACAAGGACTTCTGCACCCTATCCACATCTTCAACGACAACTATTATCTGTATGCCAGAGAGGGAGAAACCTTCAAGAGCATCGGAAAGGAAGTGGGTATCAGTTGGAGAAAATTGGCTAAGTACAACGAAAGAGACAAACACGATATCCTGCACAAGGGAGATGTCATCTATCTGAAGAAAAAGCGCAAGAAAGCGCCTAAGCAGTTCAAGAAACGCCCTCATATCGTACAACCAGGCGAGAGCATGTACAGCATTTCACAGAAATATGGCATCAGACTGAAGAGTCTCTATTCCAAGAATCACCTTGATCCTGACTTCAAGATATACCCTGGAGCCAGACTGAAAGTAAGATAAAGAAATAAAGAAAAGAAAATGAAGAAGAAAACACTGATCATTGCAGCTCTTGCTATGCTCATGATGCCAGGCAAATTCCTGGCACAAAACTTCAACGACTATTTCGTTGACAAAACCCTGCGAGTAGATTATACCTTCGTAGGAAATGCGAAGCAACAGATGATTGCAGTAGATGAACTGAACGTCATGCCCCGCTGGTATGGTAAAAAGCAGCGACTGGGCGAAGTGCCTGTAGAAGGAAACGGACAAATCACAGTTCGTGCCCACAAGACAGGTGAGGTCATCTATCGCAACTCTTTCTCTACCCTCTTCCAGGAATGGCTTTCCTACCCGGAGGCTAAGAAAAATACACAGAGTTTTGAGAATGTATTCCTCGTACCGATGCCAAAAGACACGGTGGACATCACCCTGTCGCTCTTCAACAACCGCCGTGAGGTTACTGCATCACTCACCCATCAGGTAGTGCCTACCGACATCCTCATCCACCACAAGGGAGAGAAGCCGACAGCATACGAAACCATCCAGCAGGCAGCCGATACAACTCGCTGCATCCATGTTGCTTACGTAGCAGAGGGATACACAGATGCAGAGATGGACACTTTCATCAAAGACGTAAAGGATGCCAACGAAGCGCTCTTCAATCATGAGCCATTCAAGAAAATGCGTGACAGATTCAATGTCATCGCCGTAAAATCACCATCTGAAGAAAGCGGAACGAGCGAACCAGCCAAAGGAATCTGGAAGAATACTGCACTCCACTCTCATTTTGATACATTCTATAGCGACAGATACCTGACCACACTCCATCTGAAGGACCTGCACAACTGGTTGGCTGGTACCCCATACGAGCATATCATTGTACTGGTAAATTCCAAGAAATATGGTGGAGGCGGAATCCTCAATTCATACAACCTGACCTCTACCCACCACAAGTGGTACAAGCCAGTAGTAGTACATGAGTTCGGGCATTCCTTTGCTGGTCTCGCAGACGAATACGCCTACGATTTCGAAGAGATTCCGATGTATCCACACGACGTAGAACCTTGGGAGCCGAACATCACCACGCTGGTCAACTTCTCCAGTAAGTGGAAAGACATGGTTAAGAAGGGAACACCTATCCCTACCCCTCTCTCAGAGAATACGAAGGTGGCAGAAAGCAAGGTGGGAGTCTTTGAAGGTGCCGGCTACAGCACCAAGGGAGTATATCGTGGCGTTCAGGATTGCCGCATGCGCATCAATGACACGCCAGAATTCTGCCCTGTCTGCAAGAGAGCTATCACAAACCTAATAGATTTCTATACAAAATAGTCCTCTATATAACTTCAAAAATAAAAAAATAACTGAAACCTATTTTCAGTAGAAATAGGTTTCAGTTATCTGTTACAAGACCAAAACTCCTTAGAACTATGAAAGAAAGAAAAATTGAAATTGAATACCAGTTTGCACAATTGGAAGAATTGAGCCAGGAAGAACAAAACCTGGTGGAAAAAGCTATTGCTGCTACCCAGAATTCATACGCCAACTACAGTCACTTCTATGTAGGAGCCTCCTGTCTTCTGGAAGATGGTAGCATCGTCATCGGTGCCAACCAGGAAAATGCAGCCTTCCCATCAGGACTCTGTGCTGAAAGAACGGCAGTCTTTGCAGCACAGGCAAACCATCCAGAATTGTCCATCAAGACCATTGCCATCGCTGCAAGAAATGCCAACGGATTTCTCAAGGATCCGATTTCCCCATGTGGAGCTTGCCGTCAGGTCATCCTCGAAATAGAAGACCGCTACAAGCAACCGGTACGCATTCTTCTCTATGGCACAGAGGGCATCTATTGCTTCAGAAGCATCAAGGACCTGCTTCCTTTCTCTTTCGTAGATGCCAATATGAGATAACTACTTCAGCAGATCGCTGATTACAATGCCTATCACCTTAGGCTTCAATCCATCCAGCATGTGGCTGACCTGTATGATACGGGCCTGCATGTCGGGTGTGTCCCTATATTTCTGATAAGCATCCTGAGCCTTAAGAAATTCATTCCATGCACCCACCCAGTTTTCCATAAACAGATGACAGAAACCTAAGCGGTAATAGGCATCCGGCTTTTCATTCTCATAGCACAACGGCAACATTGCCTCATACATAGGGATGGCCTCCTTGTACTTCTGCAGATTGAAAAGACTTTCTGCATTTGCCCAATAATAGAACGACCGTTCATGAGGGGCAAACAGAGCCAACTGGGGTATCGCCTCAGTCAGATACTTATTAGCATGTTCATAATCCCATTCATAATAATAGCAGACACCTAAATAGGCCTTGTATCTGGGATTGAGCCGATATTGCTTCTCCAAGTCCTGCATAATCATCAGGCACTCATGATATTTTTGAGAAGTAAAATACTCCAAAGCTTTGTCCAACCGCTCGGTAGCCTCATCATTGCGCTGGGCAAAAACCAAAGAAGGGACAAACATCAAGTTCATCCCCAAAAAGCACAAGGCCCATTTTCTATATATACTCATCTTCATAAGCTACATTTCTCCTGATAAGTCATAAAAGAAAAACTACTCTTCTTTTTTCTCCTCCCGATACAGGAAACATCCTGCATCAGCTTTGTCTTCTTTGCGCTTGAGACCATTGCGATCATAAGGCAAAGCGGTCTTAGGATCGGCTGCACCAATGGCAGCAGACTTGGCAGACAAGTGGAAATCATAAATCAGTTTTTCAGTATCGAAAACTGAGAAATGCTTCTCGCCATACATGGTGGTATCCTTCACATCTTCATAGACGACATGGGTAAAACGGAGACTGTCCTCCGTCATCATCTTCTCGGTACGCAACACACAATGGTCGAAACTGAACTTGAGCGGTTCTTCCTCTACTGGCGTCCACAATACCTCATCATTACCATATCCCGTAACGAGAGAATTTCTGACGTCCAATGTATCTATAGGAGCCTTGAAACCGATTGCAGAACGTCGATTGCCATCAAACGGATAGAACTGTGCAATTGTACTATTGTTGACATCCACATGACCACCCTCTACATAGAGACAATGATTGAGCGTATTTGAAATCTGCGTATTATAAACCTGTACCTTGGCATAAGAAATCGCTAAGCCATAGCCTTGGCAGTTATGGATAGTAGAATTTTCTACCAGCAATTTCTGGGTAGCAAGATCGCAGGAATCCACTACAATACCATGATAAGCACTGTGGAGATCAGTATATTTCAGTTCATTATCAGCAGAAGCCTCTCTCAATCGGATGCCCTGCCATTGTCCGGGAGTACGGTCGTATGGCAGATAGTCAAACATCCGGTCGATACGGTCGCCCCTCATCGTAACTGGTTTTTCGGCAGTACCTGCAGCCTTCAGTTTACCATATACATCAATACCAGCATTCTCATGGAAATAAAGCGTAGCACCCTCTCTGATAGTGAGTGTGCCTAAGCTATCTACCTTGATTCCGCCATAGATAACGATTGGTTTCTGGTAGCCACTTTCATCCGGTTCACCCAGAACAGTTTCCTCACCTTTCTTCACTTCCAGACCGTTGTGCATCTCTGCATCCCATGAAAAGGCACGCAGATTAATCTTCTGCCGCACCCCACTTTCTAAGGTAAAGACAAGGTCGTCCTCCACCAACTGCGGTTCATTTTTCTCCTGCAGAGCAGAAGTCAATTCCACGAATACACGGATGCTATCTCCCTTACGAATCTCGACATCACTTGTCTGAAAACCAGCTGCCTGTCCGAGAAACGTACCATCCACATTCACTCTGAAACCTTCCTGATTACCACCTTCCAGACGGATATTGCTACATCTGATACCTTTTCCAGAACGGTTGTAAACCCACATAGTTCTGGTAGGTGTCGGCACATTCGAGAAGGTAGTATCCAACCTTACCGTATCAGTAGAAAAAGTCAGCAAGTCTGTCCGGGATGAAGAAAAATCCTCATCATCCATACAGGAAGACAAACTTACGATTCCTAATAAACCTATAAAATATAATATAACCGAATTCTTACTCATACTTATAATAACGCAAGAACTTGCAAATTATTCTATATTTTATCAACCATCTTTCTAATAAAATGAAAAGTTCGCCCAGTTTCCTGATGACTCTTGATGGCAAGCCACTTGAGACAACGATAAGGCAGACGATGGTGATTCATCTTTCTGACCGTATAATAGAAGCCAACAGTATTGAGGAGTCCGATGCAGAACACAACGAGGAACTGTCCCGTAGGTCCCATACCAAAAAGGTAAACCACGAACCAGCAGGCAACCACCAGTACATTGATGAAAATGATAGATACAGTGGTGCCGATATGAGAAAAACCTATCTCGACAAAAAGATGGTGCAGATGACTCTTGTCGGGACGGAAAGGCGATACACCCTTAAAGATTCTGCCTATCATCACCCTCAACGTGTCGAAAACCGGCACACTCAGCACACTCAGACAGAAGGCTACCACACCTATTCTCGGATGATGCCACTGAACCAAAGAGGCATTGTCTATCAGTCGCATACAGAAGATACTCATCAGCATACCCATCATCAGCGTACCGACATCTCCGATAAACATCTTGCTTTTAAGTCCGAACACATTGTGAAGGAAGAAAGGGATAAGCGCACCTGCCGAGAGGGAAGCCATGGTAGACATTGTGCCTTCGAAGGAAGAACAGAACACCAGTCCGAAACACAGACAGGCGAAGATACAATATCCGCTGCTGAGACCATCCACACCATCTATCAGATTGATAGAATTGATGATTCCGCAACAGGCGATAAAGGACAAAGGTAAGGAAACATAGACGGGCAACTGCCAGATTCCGAACACTCCATGTAGATCATTGATACTCGTCCGGTCCATCTTGATGATAAAAGCCACCATCGCCAACTGCAGAACTAACCTCAGCACAGGACTCAGTCCTATCATATCATCCAGCATACCAATATACATCATCATCGTCAGAGTAATAATGCAGGTGAACAGGGCATACGTATTAAAAAAGGTGGAAGTGGCACCTGCTCCCATCACGATACCGAAGAATACCGCCATACCTCCCATGACAGGAATCGGTGTACGCTGCAGTTTGCGTCCGTCAGGTTCATCAACCATGTTTCTGCTCTTTGCCATTCTGACGATGAAAGGATGGATAAAGGCAGTAATAGCCAAAGCTAAGACGAATGGCAAGATGATACCAAAGAGCCACAACTTAGGAGTCATGTACGCGAACATGCCGTCCGTGGAAGTTTTCAAATTTTCTAAAATGTTCATCTCTCTAATTTCTTTTACTAAAATGTTCAACTATTTTTAGCACACAATCTGTGCATATATGAGTGGTTATTTATCTTCCGAAAATCTGCCATTTAGAGTATTTCAAGAAACAATAGACAGCTTCAGCAGGGAATATCTTTCCTACTCGCCAATATACAGGGAACTGTCCGAAGGCAGTATGTAGTTTCTTCACCCACTTATTCGTATCCTTCGACAACTGCTTAGCTTTCTGCAAGGCGCCGAAATTTCCCGTTTTGAAGATGGCATCCATCAAGGTATCTGCTTTCCGGTTCCATCGAGCATCATAAAAAGGCATTTTCTTCTCAGGGAAACCGAGTTGCATCACTGCCAAGGAGGCAAAAGCCTGCCAGAACTTCATGATTCCCAAGAAATTCAAATCATCCTCAAGAACTTTCATATCTAACTTATCGAAATAAGCATTGACAAACATCATCCAGTCAGAAATCTGTCGAAGTCCCACTCCACCGGTCATGAAATGATTGAGCATGTGGGTAAAGATGAATACGGCATCAAACTGCAAGGAAGGCAGAATAAGTCCCTGTTCCACTCTCACCTCCTGATTGCGCTTGGCATTCCACTCAATCAATCTGTCAGTAACCTTCCGATTGATGATAAAACTGTACTTACCATGCAATTCCACGACAAATCCCATAGCCTGAAATTCTGCATGCGAACTCTTTTCATCCCATTTAGAAGAGTTAGAGATAATCTCCATCAGGCGACATCCTTTCAAGAATTGCTGGTCGTCGAGAATCAGCAAGTCGATATCTCCACTTTGTCGGTGAAACGGACGGAGATAGCACATTGCCACTCCCTGTCCTTTCAGCAATCTCGAATTCACATCTTTCTGTTTCAGCTTTTCCATAAGCACAAGTGCGAAATCATTCATTCGCTTGTTTGCATCCTCAATATCAGATGTTTGCGAGATTGCATTGAGGTATATTTTCTTGGAAGGTCTCAGTTCTGCCGGCAAGAAAGTCAGAGCATCTGTGACTATACCCATAGAGGTCTGCAAGTTAGCCAAATCCATGACCGCATCCCATTCCTCATCCTTCATTTTTTCCAGCAGTCGGATATCATCCTGCGACAATCCACCCTGCTTCTTCTCCCACAATCCCAATCTAATGAGTAAAAGAAAAACCTTCTGAATATCAGTCATTGCATTCATTATTTTCTCAACATTTTCTTATATATCAATCCGCGCACCCAATTTGGCATAACACGAACGGTAAAACGGATAGCAACATTCATCATCATACGAGGCAAGGAGATAAAGCCCAAACGGAAGATATTCCATTGGGTAATAGCCTCATCACAAGCATATTTCCATCCACCACGTCGCATAAAAGTCTGCGGATCATAACGGAACCAGAGCAAACTCTCTTGGATGTTATACACCTGACAACCATTCATCAGCATTTTAATCCACAGGAAATAATCTTCCGGAAAATACTTAGTCTGATATCCGCCAACCTTGAGCACTTCACTCTTACGGAACATAACAGTAGGATGGTTGACAGGGCATCGCTTCTTTGCATATTCACGAACCTCTTCAGGTTGCTCCGGCAATTTCCTGACCGAGGTAACATGCTCTTTTGTGGTGATAAACTCATCTATCCACGAACTAATCATTCCATATTCCGGATGAGCCTCCATCACCTGCACTTGTTTTTCCATACGTTCCGGTTTGGCGATATCATCCGTATCCATACGAGCCACAATTTCGTTTTTACACTCCAGTATGCCGTCATTGAGTGCAAATCCTAACCCCCTATTCTTTTCAAACCGAACGACATGCAACTCTGGATATTTATTTTCATATTCCCTCACCACCAGTTCCAGTTCTTCGCCTAACGTTCCATCTTCTACCAGCACGACATCATTGCTCCTGCAGGTTTGTGAGAATATGGAATCCAGCGCTTCTCGCAGATGCAGAGGACTCTCCTTGAAATATAACGAAATGAGGACAGAATAATTGTTCATGATTGTATTATTTTAAAATTCCTTTAACAAGTCAGAGTAAATAGCTATGTAATCGTCATAAAAGGCTTGTGGGGAATAGCTATCATTAAACTTTTCCTTTATATTAGTTTTTAATTCCTCACGACTTTGAGCCTCAACTATTTTACAGGCGAGCTGCTCTGGATGAGCCAAAGGAAAAGTAACAATCTCATTATCGTTAAAACATTCTTTGAATATATCTATATCAGAGCAAACACATTTGGTGCCAAAAGCCGCAGCTTCCAACAAAGCAAGAGGAAAGCCTTCACTTTGACTCGGAATAGCAAAAATATCCATTAAAGGCAAATAACGATATGCCTCCTTTCTCGCCCCCAAGAAAAGTACTCTATCCTCCACCTGGCATTCACGACATTGCATTTTCACCAATTCTAAATCTGGTCCATCTCCTATCACCAAAAAGCGATAATGAGGTAACAAAGACAAAGCGCGGAAAACAAGACATAAGTTTTTACGCTTTAAAATCCTGCAGAAAGTACCAATCAAGTAATTGTCTTTTTTAAAGTCAAGTATGCTTTGCTCATCTTCTTTAGTCACTCCTAATTTAAAATCCACGTTTCTGGTATTATAAACATAAGCTAACCTTTTGGAATTTAGAATATGTGAATAATAAGCCATCATGTCTTTAGATAAACATACCTTCTTATCATGCCTAAGGATCGAAAGCAAAAATATCAAAGTCCCCACTCCTCCTTTCAATACGCCATAAGCTGATCGATAATCCCTCCATACATAATTGTGTATAGTTACTACAAATTTAGTATGACACTTTAAAGGCTTATGCAATAGTACATAAAGATTAGGTCTAACCTCATGAGAATGAACAATATCAAATTGCTCAAAATCAATCATGGTTTTCATCGTAATCCTTACCGTTTCGCACGGAAAATCCAAATTGCCACATTCATCAAAATAATACACGACACAATGATGTCCGTGAGCTATCATCTGTACAGCCAAATCCCTGCAAACAATACAAGGTCCATTAGCCTTAAGGGATGGAATAATAAAAGCGATATTTAAGTGGTGCATAGGCGTAAATATGAAGAAATACAAAACACATAATCATCTATGATTGAGAACAACCTTTTGTAACAACCTTTCCCATCTGTCCATTGTATGATCTATAGAATAATATTCAGCTCTCTCAATAGCCCTATTTTGATATTTTTCCCTCAGTTCTTTATCTGAGATCATTTTTTCAATAGAATTCTTTAAATCATCTACAGACTCTGGAAGACATACTATCCCATCCTTTCCATCTTCCAAAATTTCACTTTGACGTCCCTTATAATCGCAAGCAACACATGCACAACCTTGGCTCATTGCTTCTATCAAAACCAGACCAAATCCTTCATATCTAGAACTCAAGACAAAAATTGAAGAACGTTGATAGATTGGTAGCATATTATCTTGAAAGCCTAAATATTCAATTCTATCGAGACAATCAAACTTTGCTGCTATTTCGTCAAGATATTCACGAGATTCATTTCTTAACCAGACACCGGCAATCTGTAACTTCCAATCTGGATATTTTTTGGCTATGCCACCCCACGATTTTATGAGTATATCCAAACCTTTGTAATGCCAATTATCGACTCTTCCCGCTGCTAATATTATCTTATCTTTTTCAGGTACTGTATTTACAACTGGTAAACACAAAGGATTTGGCATGACCATCGTGTTTGAAAGATATTTTTCTACACATATCTGATCTGCTTGTGTTAGAAGCGTAACTGTTCCATACATTTTATTCACATAATATTTGAAGAATGACTCTATACGAGACATAGGAGCTGAAACAGGTCGCTCAAAACTATCATGCTCTGTAGCTATTATAGGAATTTTCATACCTATAGTTGCCAACTTCGAAACAAAAGAAAACAATTCCAATATTCCAATAATCACATGAGGTTTTTCTTCTTTTATAATTTTTCTGAGAGTAATGACAGCCCTCAACCACTTTAAAAATTTGTATTTATCAGAGCTCACTAAATTTCGCAACGTAACATGCTCATCAAGTTGATAAGTAACAGGTTTATTTAAATCTGCAACAACACAAACTTGATGTCCACGATTGACAAATCCATTTGCTAAAACGACCCCAACCCTCTCTGCGCCTCCATGACATAACCGAGAGCAAACTATAAGTATTTTCATTTTTCAATTAATATAAGCATCAAAAGAAGGAATCTTTTTATATTCTTCAGTTTGAACAAATTTGTATCCTGCATAGAAACCTTCAAAATAATCAATCATGTACTTTGGCTGTCTATACCTTACCACATCAGCGAACATAGGTAATATACCTATTATATTTCTAAATAAGAAACTACAAATGCATGAAAATTTAGAAGATAAAGCGGCAACCTCATTAGCAGGGTATTTATTTGCTATACTTTTTTGCAACTTAATTCGATCAATATCAAAAATAGATCTATACCAAACAATAAACAATAACTTACGTTTATAATACATCCTTAGTTTATTGTCAGGCCGCTTTGACGCTCTTGCATCAAGATGTCTAACACCTGAATGATAAACAAAAAAAGATTTAAAACCTTGCAAAAATAATTTGTAGTTAAACAATTGATCATCATAAGAAGCAAACATAAATTTATCTAACCATCTTTCATCTTCAAAATGAATCGCCTCATAAGCAGTTTTTTTCACAAATAAAGCACCACCCGGAGCAGATTGAGTTGGCATAGCTAACACTTGAGGCGAAATATTTCTAGAAAAGCCCGCATCTTTCTTTATCTTAACAGCCCACTTCATCCCTTGATGAATGGAAGTTGAACTATAAAGAAAAGACTTTACTATATACCAAAAGGAATTATTTTCTACTCCTACTTGAAAATCTGGAGCTATGCAATCTGCATTCAAATTATCTGCAGCCTTAAGCATTTTTTCTCCGAAAGTTTCAGGATAGAACATATCATCATCGCTAAAAAGAATATATTCTGTATTAACTTCCTTAAATGGCAAAGAACGTTGTGCTACCATTCCTTTAGGAGATATAATATATTCTTCTATGCCAATGGTTTCCTTTGGAATTTTATATCCTTCAGGAATATAAACCAATATTTTTTTAGGGAGTACAGTTTGATTCTTTAAAGAATTAAGTAACTTTTGGTACTTTTCTCCCGCTGTCCCTAATGTACGAATAACAACACTATATTCCATAATTTTCATCTTGCATAACCCTTTCTATTAAGTTTGTATCCATATATACTGGTTGCCAATATATATTAAATAATATTGTATAAAGAACAAATAAAACAAAAAGAATTAAATACCTAATGTTATTTTTTAATGCCAATAAACACATAGGTACCATAACTATCTCATAAGTAGCTAAAATAGTTGATGTTCTAGCAGAAACAATCGCAAACTTATATAAAATAATAAGTAAGACTGTAGAATAAAAATATCCATTTCTAAAAACATCATAATAAGGTGTTATTTTTCTAATAGGCTTTTCCATGAATGTAAAAGCAAAAAGAATTGCGCATTGGTAATAAATAACAGGATTCAATAATGTCTGACTATATGACTTATCCCCTTCATCTTGAATATAAGACCTTGCCATTTCATTGGCAAAGTCTGATTGAGATATTGAAGTTCTAATAACATCTCCAAACAAACTTGCTAACAAAAAACTAACAAGGATTCCTATAACTATATGTATTTTCTTAATTGATAGCATATTTATGAAATAAAGCGGCAAAACCATCAAAAGACTATGATGCAATTCATATCCCACAAATGTAATCAGTAAAAATTTCAGCAGTTTTCTATCCTTGACCATTTGAGTAGCCAAAAGCACCAAAGGTATCGCCATTCCAGCTCTTATTTGCATCATGTTTCTGCCTGTTGCAAAACGTGCCAAATAAATGGCAAAAGCAATAAAAGGTAAAGCACAATACTTTCTTTCAAATTTATAAAGAAATCCAAACGATATTAAAGATATTACTAACAAATAAAAAGTACTATTCGCATAAATAGACTTAATCAAAGAAGATAATAGATAAAAACCTTTTTCAGAATAACCTATAGGGGGTTCATTTAACGAAAATTTACCTAACATAGGTATTTCTTCAAAACTATATGTATAAACGACTGTATCTGCCCACATAGATGGTACTCTAATACCAACTAAAATGGCAAAACATAAAAATACAAAAAATAACAGCTTTTTCTTTACAGTATCTTCATGATAACAAAAATCAAAGAAAACTGCAAATAAAAAATAAAATATATAAATAATAGAATATATCATTGAAAATAAATAGCTAATTAATAACTGAGTCAAATTGAAAGATATAGGGGATAGAATAAATTCTGTCAGACAACTATAGTCATTCAGAGTAATTATATAGAGTTTCCATTTTATGTATTATCTGTTTTCTTATACATAATCATCTATTTATCCTGATAACGAAAATATAGTTAAAAGCATAAATAAGAGACAATTTTATTTAAAAAGCATATTGAACATGCCATTTTTAGTAAATTCAATAATACAGAGCATTTATTTTTATTTAAAAGATTACATTTTACAATCTTTATTTTTTGCTTCAAAGCAAATAAAAAAAGTAGTATTTTATTTGCAAAAGCAAAAGCACCCGAACAAGCAAGCCACATTAAGCATTTGACTACAAGGGGTTCATTCAATAAGTTTATATCACGTTTATAGTTCTTAAATAACTGCCTAAATTTTTTAGAAGTATAATAATTCCCTCCATTCCAAAAAGCACGAACAAAAATAGCATTCTGCTTATTTTTATTTGCATAATTATAAGCAGGAGTACCTTCTAATAAATCCTTAAACATTTGAAGAATATGTAAATCCATCTCATAAGTATTTTCATCGTAATGACGGGTTAAAGAATACGGATTAAACATATAGTGATAAAAAGCTATTGGAACATAGGCTATTTTAACATCATGTTTAAAAATTGCAGCCATCGTATATTGATCCTCACAACCATATATTCCTTTTGGATATTCTATTCCATATTTTTTATAAAGAGTTGTTTTAATTAATTTATTTACTGTAAACCCTCCAATATTAACAAACAACTCTTTTAAGACTGTATTATGGTCTAATGCAGATGGTTCCTGTTTGGTATAATGTCTAACGTATTCATCTTCATGATATATATCACACATTACAATATCAGCATTGGTTTCCAAAGCTTTATCATATAAAAGATTTAAGCCTTCTGGACTTACCCAATCATCAGGATCTGCAAAAATTGAATATTGCCCATGAGCATGCTGCAAACCAAAATTACGAGTATCACTCAACCCACCATTCTCCTTATGGAAGATGAACACACGTGGGTCTTTTTCGGCATATTCTTGACAAATACTCCATGAAGCATCCTTTGAACCATCATCAATGAGTAATAACTCAAAGTCTTTAAATGACTGAGCTAACAAAGAGTCAATGCAACGTCGCATCAAACGCTCCATGTTATAAATAGGGACTATTATAGATATGGCAGGCATATTTAATCTTTTTCTATTTTTTGAGAATACATGAAATAACAAGTTTTATTTTTTGAGTTATACTCAAATCTGGCCAAACAAAATGATAGAGTTCCTTAATGGTTTCGTTATCATACCACAATGTTCGATTCTTTTTCCATTCGCCAGAAGATACTAATTTAAAATAGCCTATAAAGGAAAAAAATAACTGTCGGTTAATTCCTAAATGCTCAGCCATAACAGTAAATACTGCTTTTAACTGGTATAAGGAATTGATTGCATAATCTACCTTCATTCCATATTTCTGCGATGATGAAATAGTTGAAACCCGAACATAATACATATTCTGTGGTACAATATCATATGTTTTGCATCGTGAAAGATATTTCCATACAAAATAAGTATCTTCCCCCACCTTCATACTTTCTGGAAAACGAATTTGTCCGATTATTGATCGCTTATACATTTTGGCCCATGGTCCTCTAAGAATTGTATTGTCTCCATAAAGAGCAACAATATTAGACAAAGTGAATCCACTCATAATCTTCGATGAAAAGCCACCACATTCCTTGGCATTTATAATATTAGCATAACTACAGAAAATAAGATCAGTATCCATATCATCAAATGACAAAAAGCCTTTACTAATATAATCATCAGAATCTATAAAAGTAACCCATTTTCCTTTTGCTATCTCCAATCCATAATTCCGAGCAGAGCTAACTCCGCCATTTTCCTTATGGACAACAATTACACGATTATCTTTTTTTGCAAAATCCTCACAAATTTGAAGAGATTCATCTTGACTACCATCATCTATTAGAATCACTTCAAAATCAGTAAAATCCTGTACTAAAATAGAATCAATGCACTTTTTTAGTGTAGATTCAGCATTATATACAGGAACTATAACAGAAATATATGGCATCATTATCATTTATTTAGAAAAGGACAACACTTTAAAATTTCATCAGTGTCTATTTCGATACTTTTCCATAAAGACACTTGTTTATATACTTGAAGCAGATCTGAAATTTTCTCGATTTTAATAGGTTCACTATCTTTACGATTTACAGACGAAAAATAGTCGTAGAACTTAAACAGTCCACCACTAATTTTGCCAGAAAGGGTAATCCAACAATTTGGAATGTTATAAGCATCAGACACTATTAAACCATGTAAAGAACTTGATGCTATGATTTCACATGAACAAATTTGATCAATCACATCTGTCCATTTTTCGTAGTGCGCTAAATCTATTATCAAAATATCAGTTTGAGTTTCCCTGATTTTATTGATAACATCAAAATCCAAATCTATAACATGCGGAATAATTCCTAATTTATATTTCTTACTTTGAGTGAAAGGAGTATAATATCTTGGTAATAGTAAAGCAGGGTCACCCAAAGAGTTTGGACACTCAATGCCATGTTTACCTAAAAACTCTAATGTTTTATAACCTCGAACAGAATAAATTTCTAAAGGAGGTACAAATGAACGCTCTTGTCCAGAAACGCCACTTCCCCACACTACTGTTTGAGGATTACTATAGTTGACTGCATCCAAAAGTGTACCAATACAAAGATAATTTTTCTTTTTTAGTTTTCGGGCTAACCAAAATCCATTATATACAACAATTGGACGATTACTTATTCTATTCATTAAATAATAGTTCAAGTCATCCCCCCAATTTCTATGATTAATCCCATGCCAACATCTATCATCAACATAACAATTAATCAAAATTGCATTTCTGATATAGTACATATATATATTTCTTATCTGTACCCATATCCTAACTAAAAAAAACGACAAGCAATTTTTACTCATAAGATTATTTATCTATAATTTTCAAAAGACGGCATCAAAGCCTTATCTCTTAATAGATATTGATGATATTTTAGACACAAAGGATGAAATATTGCTCCTTGCATCTCTGCCCAATATAAAGGATAATCTTCGTTCTTCCCAAAATAATCTATAGCAGGATGTTTGTTCAAATCATTAGTATAATGTAACAATCTACGCTTAGCTTCTTGATGCCATTCTTCTGTAAATTTGGTTCTTGGTCGACATATAAAAGCCCCATTACCTACTAATAATCTCCAATATTTATCCAAATCTGTTTTCAGATTACCATCAGGCATACCAGAAGTAGCAGCTCCTTTAAAACCGACCTCAGGATACCCTACCAAAAAAGCATCAGGAGAAGCGTCTAACTTATCAAAGGCATTAACCCATGAATTAAAATAAGTTTTAATATCAGCATATCCCCCACCATAATAATGCATAAAATAGGAGCGAAGATAATCAGACTTATGGTTTAAAGACAAACTATCAAATGCTTCTGGTAACGGATCTTCTTTTAAAATATAAGAAGAAAGGTTTCTGGGAGTTATTAACAGAACCTTTATTCCTGCAATTTTCTCTAAAGATTCTATTCCTTTTTTCCTATTTGGGGTAATCTCATTATCACCTGTCCAAAATATATAGATTACTCTATCTACAGGATTAGTAGATACTCCATTTATATCACTATCATTAACTAAAAATGTATCTGAGTATTTATTTATATCATATTTATATGGAACTAAATATGAATATAAATAAGTTATAAACTGATGCCATGCAATGGCAAGTTTAGTATATTTTTCTCCTAACAACTGAAATGCAATTCTTTTTATCATCATTTTACTTTCCTAAAATTATCGGACAATACTTTATTAAAATCTTAATCGGATAATAAGATAACATTAAAACTATCAATCCTATTATCCAAGGATAAACTATTTGATCATTACTAAGCCAACCCATATTGAGTTTCAGAGGTATTCCCTTGCAAATTTGAATTAAAATAAAATTGAAAGCTAATACGAAAAGAGTTCCACACGATAAAACCCCAATGAAATATTTACTCTTTAATTTAGAACAAATTGAAAATAAAACTTCCAAGTATTGCATTGAAAAAGAAAACAATATATGACAGACCAAATCTATAATTCAATATATTACAATAACCTTGTAATAATGCAATACCAATAAAGGTAATAATCATTAAAATCAATTTCATATTAGTTATTTTATCTAATATATAAATTCTATCTTTCAACCAATGACCAAACAAAAGGAACGGAAGAGACGGAATAATACGATAAAACTTAAATTCAATAAAAGGATTAGAAATATTTCTCCATAAAAAAGGTTCAATAGCTAAATATACCAATAATACAATTATCGATATTTTTAAATGATTTCTAATGAATCGAAAAACAGAGATATCTCCCATTAGAAATCTACCCAAAAGCAAAGCCAAAATAAACCAAAAACCAGGAAATAAATAAATATAATCAACTTCAGGATTACCACCACCCCAAAATGGGATAAAAATTCTTTCAAACAAATTAAAAAAATCTAATCTTCCTATAATTATCTCATGAAACAGCCAAATTAGAAAATTGACCAAAGAGAACACAAGGACAGGAATACCTAAAGATTTTAATGTCTTGTACCATCTGTGTTCATGATATAAAAAACCTGATATTATAAAAAAAGCAGGCATATGAAAGGCATAAATCACTTGATTCTCCCATTTACATGGTAATGCATGACCAACAACCATCAAATATATCAAGATAACTTTAGCCCAATCAATCCAAACTATTCTGTTTTTTTCTTGCATATTTTTTAAAAATAAAAAAAAAATTCTCGTTCAGTTTTACTGATACCTCAAAAATATATAGTTAATAACGAGACAAAAACACTTAAAAAGACTTGTTTTAATCGCTCAAAATCACCACGTCCTATTTCAAATGTAAGAAAACGACTTACACTACTGGACAAAGAAGAGGATATGATTGAGAACATAGCAACAACACCACCTACAACATTGTAAATTCCATAATCTTCAATACCCAATGTATTTAAGATTACACAACTGGTGTAAAGTCCTATTATCATCATTTTAAAAACTATAAAACATTTCTACTACTTCACAAAATCTCTACACGTAAATCTATCTTTTTTTCTCTATAAAAGTATTTATAATAGACTGATGATATTTTTTTATGTAAAGAATGCAAAAAACTCTTTTTGTTTTTTGAGGGTAAATCATGAGGATGAAAAAGAACAGCATTTAACAAAGTGCCTTCTAAAGGATATCTATCCAAAAAAGATTGCAAATAATTATAATAATATTTCTTTTTAAGAATATCTACGATTTCAGAAACACATTTATCTTGCAAAATATTCATTTTTACAAATTCATTTGTAACTTTAAGAAACTCTTTTCAGAACTCCCTATAGATTTCAAATCAGAAGAAAAGTTTTTTTTATGCCATTCTATCATAGAAAAATATGCATCCATTTTTACAGAATACACCTTTAACCAATCCCAATTCGAAGAAACAGAAGCTTCGTTATTTCTTCGTACACAGAAACTAAACTTATCAGAAAACATTATTTTTCTTGCACCATATAAGGTCATATGCCTAAAAGTTGTTTCTACATCCAAAGGCAAATTTAAAAATCTTATTGGTGATGGTTTTCCATCATTTTCCCAAAAGAGTTTTCTGGAATAAATATTCATATTAAATGTATACATTTTATTCCAAGCTAAGTCATCATTCCGCCCATCATATACTCCTTCTTTTATAAATTCATGGATAGAACGAAATTTTCCAAACTTTAGATATGCGTCTCCCCACCATGCGCCGCAAACAATCAACTCTATATCCTTGAATTGTTTACTTGCAAGCAAGTCTCTCATTTCATCAGTATAAAAATTAGCTCTAAAAGAATCATCTTGATCACAAAAAATTACAAATTCCCCTTTAGACAATTCTATACCTTTATTTCGTGTAGCAGAAACTCCCATATTTTTGTGGGTAAAAACTCGTACGTTTTCTTTTTCATACTTTTTACATACACTTAAAGAATTGTCGGAAGAACCATCATCTAATAGCAATAATTCAAAATCCTTACAAGGCTGTTTTAGAATACTTTCAATTGTATCACGCAGATACAACTCACCATTATAAACAGGTATTATAATTGATAAAAAACGACGTTCCATACTATTTCCTTAATTTTTTATTTAGAAACGTAAATATTGCCATACGCTCATTTTTATTAATTCCTATATAGTATATTCCCACAAAACACATTGCCATACTCAATATGCATATAAAAAATAATCGTATATTACTCTCTGGTATTATTTTATAGCAAATAAAAGGAAAGACAAATGTAAAAACTGTAACTAAAGCTGTTCTAAGAAGGACTTCTTTACAATAATCTAAATATGATATTTTTATAAATTCTTTTACCAACCATATTTTTATAAAAATTAATAATGCATATATTACTATATGAATTATATAACAAGATACAGGACTCATATGTAGATAAAAACATATATAAGTCAATGGAAATTCTACAAAGGTAAATAGACTTGTTACTATAGCTGATTTTTTTATTTTACCGCAAGAACTTTGAGAAGATGTTAATGTATTGCCCAAAACAAAAATCATCGTTGATATTAAAGTCAACCTAACAAAGGGAACAGCATATTCCGGAATTATTTTAAGCCATAACACCAATATCTGTTTAGTCTCTAAACATAAGGGCAACGCAAAGAATAACATCAAGAAATAAGAATATTTTGCGCCTTGAAAAACCAATCGTTGTAAATATTCGAAATCCCCCTTTGCATACGACTTCGTTATTTGAGGATTCAAGGCTGTCATAAAATTACTTACAAAACCTTGAACTATATTATTTACTTGATTTGCTATTCCCCTGGCGGCATTCAATGTAACGCCAAAGAATAAGTTTATTAAAATATCAATTCCTTGGGTATTTAGTATCCAGGAAGTATTACCAAAGAAACTCCATCCTGCAAAACCACCCATTTCTTTGATTAAAGTCTTATTACATTTTAATTCAAATCTACATTCATTAAAATGTCTACGACAATATATTAAATATATTAATTGTACGAACACGGTTACCGCTAATAACAGTATTGCGTATGTCTTAAGAGGGTCATAAGGGGTAACACTCAGTAAAAAAACAATAAGCAACTTTAATATCGAATCAGAAAGTGTAAGATATGCAAATATTCCAAAGCGTTCATGAGCAATAATCGATGCATTAAAAGGAGTATTAATTATACTAAGTCCAAAAGATAAAATTGAACATTGCATCACAAAATTTGCAGCCTCCATACGAGCTGCAGGAATATTCATTTTATAATTAAGGAACCATACACCTAAAATCTCAATAATTATCATAACTCCTATCGCTAAAACAATCTGTACAACGACCGAAGTTGAAAATACTTGTTTTAATCGCTCAAAATCACCACGTCCTATCTCAAATGTAAGAAAACGACTTACACTACTGGACAAAGAAGAGGATATGATTGAGAACATAGCAACAACACCACCTACAACATTGTAAATTCCATAATCTTCAATACCCAATGTATTTAAGATTACACGACTGGTGTAAAGTCCTATTATCATCATGACAAACATGCGAATGTACATGATGATGGTATTTTTTGCTAATAATATAGAGTTATTCATTTATAATATATATAAACTAATTTCTTTTAAACCTAAATCTACTTATTCGAAAACTGGATAGTAATAATGAAAAACTAACCCCAATAATGGTATAAATAACCCAATATTTTTTTAATTCATCAGGAATAGGCCAATCACCTAACATGGTTTTAGGAGAACCAAATACATAAACTAGCAACAAAGTCATTAATTTAAAACCTAAATAATGAAATGTAAGAATAGATAGTGTTTTAGTTCCTATATAATCTAAAAGTTTACCTATAACTTCATAATTCATTAATAATTTTGATATATATAATATAAATAGAATACCACTCACGAAAGTCAAATATGTAAAAGGAATAACTTCAAAATTATTTTGCGCGACACTCATAGATGAATTTAAAAAAGGAATAATCAATAAACATACTAAAGATATTACAAATAATTTCATAGATAAAAATGTTTGCAAGAAACACTTATTACACATTTTTTTTCCAATCCAAAACCCACTATAATAAATAGGAAGCATAACCAATTCTCTATTTGCAATTAAGTCTATCTTTAATTGATTTGCCAACAATCCTAAACAAAATCCTATCAGAACAAGAATTAGGGTCATTTTTTTATTTTTTACATATTTTGTCATCCAGACAATTAGGCTAAAAATAATTATTTCCCCTAACAGACTTGGTAGGAACCAATAAGCACCAAGGAAACGTTCCCCCTGCCACATACATCTAATAGAACGCTTTATATTAATATACATCTCTGTATATGAAAGATGATCATTATTGAAACCTATGCTATAAAACAAATTATGTAATAATATAAAGATTACACTCCATTTTACATAAGGCCAATATAAACCTTTTATTTTTCGAAAGACAAAATCTCGAGGTTTATTAAATATTTTACGTTCATCATAAAAAAGAGCAGAACAGAAATAAAACAAAGCCATATGAAAAGAATATATAAATGTATGCAAATACTCAGGACATCCAGAATGCCCTACAACAACAAGTATGATACCAATACCCTTTGCAATGGATATTTGTTTATTATGCTTCGTACAAGACTCCCCTTCTTGCCCTTTTTCCTTTATTGTTAATTCCATAAATCTATAATACTCTTTACCACCTCTTCCACCTCATCCCAAGTCATAACAGGGCTTATCGGCAAACTCAGTTCTTCCTGATGAAGCTGCTCTGAGATAGGAAGGGAAAGGGAATGTAATTCAGGATAGCATTCCTGACGATGAGGAGCTATCGGGTAATGGATTAATGTCTGGATTCCATGATTGGTAAGACACTCCTGCAACTCATCCCTACGATTACTGAAAATTGGGAAGATGTGATAGACATTGCTCGCATCTGGCATCTGCTTGGGTAAACGAATATATCCTGCTGAATGCGCAGATAAGGTCTCCAAACCTTGGAGATGATCATAATAATATCGAGCTATCTGCTGGCGATGGGCATTATCCTCATCTATATACTTGAGTTTGACATCAAGTACAGCTGCCTGAATCTCATCCAAACGGCTATTACGACCCTTATATTGAAAGATATATTTCTTATGCGAACCATAATTGGCTAAAGCTCGAATGACTTCTGCCAATTCCTGATCATCTGTGGTAACAGCACCGCCATCACCCAATGCTCCCAAATTCTTTCCTGGATAAAAACTATGTCCGGCAGCATCACCCAAACTACCAGTGCGCTTACCTTTCTGCACAGATTCCTGAGCAGCTGGTTCACCGAGATAACGGCAACCATGCGCCTGAGCATTATCCTCTACTAATTTCAAATGATACTTATTGCAAATATCGGCAATCCGCTGAGTATAAGCACATCGCCCGTAAAGATGGACGATCATCACAGAACGGGTACGCTCCGTGATTGCTTCCTCTATACGAGCATCGTCTATCTCAAGAGTCTCTGGATCTGGTTCTACCAAAACTGGCTTCAGACCATTCTCTGAAATAGCTAAGATGGAAGCGATATAGGTATTGGCAGGGACGATCACCTCATCCCCCTCCTTCATCACGCCCATCTCTATATAAGCACGATAGATGAGGGTCAGGGCATCCAAGCCGTTTCCTACACCTATACAATAGCGGGTACCGATAAAGTGAGCGTAATGTTCTTCAAACTGCTTGACTGAACTACCTTGCAGATACCAACCGGAATCTATCACACGGCTAACAGCCTCATGAATCTCATCCGCATGCTGCAAAGTAATCTTCTGTAAGTCTAAAAACTTAATCATGAGTGGAGTCGTTTTGACACTTCTAGGGTTAATCGAAACTTGTTACTACTTTTACATGTCTCGATCAAACTCATCTTTTCTTTTACTGATAGCAGATAACATAGGGGGTTGCCGAAGTATGCGTTGCCCTGTGAAATCCTGCTTATGATATGAAGTTGGGTCATTCTGCCTTTTTTCATATTTTTGCAGGACAAAGGTAATATTTTTTAAGCAAACTACCAAAAAAAGTATCGCTTTTAAGCCATTTTTTTGTGCAAATTGTGCAAAAGCTACAAGAAAAGTGCAAAAAAAGACGCACCTATCACCGTCATCACACCACAAACCACGATTGAAAGACTACTCATCGCTCCCTCAATAGTACCCATCTCCATCGCTTTAGCCGTACCCAAAGCATGGGCAGAACAACCGATGGCGATACCTTTTGCTATCGGTTCCTTGATGCGAAGGAGGGAAAGGAACTTCTCTGCAAAGATGTTTCCAAGAACTCCCGTTACGATGATAACGACTACTGAAACTGATACGTGACCGCCCAACTCTTCTGATACGCCAATACCGATGGCTGTCGTAATGGATTTTGGCAAGAACGTAACATACGAAGCATGATCGAAATGAAATAGTAATGCAAGGATAAGTACGGAACACAAACTTGCCAATACTCCCGACAAGATACCAATCATGACGGCACGATAATTCTTCTTCAACAATTCTACCTGCTGATACAATGGTACAGCAAGACAAATCGTGGCAGGCGTCAGCAAATAACTGATGATATTGGCACCAGCACTATACGACTCATAACTTACACCTGTAAACAACAACACACAGATAACCAATATGATAGCTATCAAGAGCGGATTCATAAGAGACCAACCCGTCTTAATTTTCAAAGCCAAACCTATTCCATACGATACCAAACTGACCAGCACTCCAAAAAATACTGATTCCTGAAACAACTCCATCTTGTTTTCTCCCTTATTATTTTAGTTAATTACTTCTTATTTTCTTTCTGTACCTTGTTACGCTGGATAACAAACTGTGTAATCCAACCAGAGACTCCCATCACTACAAAAGTACTCAATACCGTAACGATGATATACTCCAGCCAGGAATTGCCTATCGACTTCCATGAATCGATAAGTCCTACAGCTGCAGGAATAAACATGACAGGCATGACTGCGATGAGAAAACTGCTCGTCTCACGAATATCCTTCACCTTGACCCATTTCAACTCCAAGGCGACAAACAACAAGACTATACCATATATACTGGCTGGTATAGGCAATGGAAGAAAATAATGCAAAAGCTCTCCCAAAAACGAGAAAGCGATGATTATCATAAATTGAATAAGAAACTTCATGATTTCAAGTTAATTTTAGTATCACTTTTCGTTGTCCAAACCGATTTGCTCTACATAGCGCTCAATCATACTGGCTGTTTTTTCTGTTCCCAACCGATCGCTATCCAGACAAATGTCATAATCATTGGCATCTCCCCATGTAAGCCCTGTATAATACTTATGGTATGCCACACGACAGTCGTCTAACTGTCCCACAAACTCCTTCGCATCTTCATAAGAAAGATTCTGTTCCATCTGGATATCTGCAATGCGGGATTTCATCGTTCCCTTCAAGAATACGGAAACCAAATCCTTACGTTCACGGAAAATATAGTTGCCGCAACGGCCAATGATGATGCAGTTTTCATCTCCAATCATGTCTGCAAGTACACGCAAAGGTCTTTCCGTGGAGTCTTTACGAGTTTCACCAAAGGAAGACATGGCAAACAGAAGTTCATCTACTGGGCGCTCATCAAAGAAAGCCTCCATCTCATCGAGCACACCTCTCTCGCTTGCCATCTGAAGCAAGCTCTTTCTGGTATAAAAGGGAATACCATAATGTTCTGCCAGCAATTTGCCTACATTGACGGCACCACAGCCACACTGGCGGGCTATTGTAATAATCATGAGCTATACTAATTTTTAAAAATTGTTACCCTATCTTGATACGATACAAAAGTACAACGGCTTTTATATATAAACAAAAAAGCTAAGAAGAATAGACTTCTTAGCTTTTTGTCGGGGCGACAGGATTCGAACCTGCGACCACCTGTTCCCAAAACAGGAGCGCTACCGGGCTGCGCTACACCCCGCTTATACTAGAGCAATTTACTTTCAGAATGATTTGATAAGTCGGGGCGACAGGATTCGAACCTGCGACCACCTGTTCCCAAAACAGGAGCGCTACCGGGCTGCGCTACACCCCGCTCATCGAACTCATTTACTTAGCTTTTAGCCTCATTTCTGAATTGCGAGTGCAAAGGTACTACAAATATTTGATTCCACCAAATTTTTTCCGAACTTTTTTTCATTTTTGCTAAAAAATCCCTTTTTTACACGCAAATTGCTTTGTTATACATTATTATATATATAACAGGGCAACTATATTTATAATTTTCTCCTACTTCTTCAACAGTTTCCTATTTACCTTGAAACGGTCGAAGCCTAAACCATAAACACCGATAACGGCACTCTGACTGACAAAAGCAGTAGGATCTATCTCGTCTATCAGTCGGAAAATCTTTTGCGATTCCCTTTGACGCGCCAAGACAAAGAGCATGTGGACATCCTTGCCACTATAGCAACCATGTCCATCCATCACCGTACAACCACGGTCGGCTGTCGTATTGATAGCAGCACTCAACTCAAGATACTTATCAGAGATGATAAAGAACTGGACCGAACGACGCAAGGTATTGATGACATGATCAACACAGAGAGACGACACAAAGAGACATACATAACCATAAATCACCATCTCCCAACTCTTCAGCACGAAATAACTGCTCGAAATAATACAGAGGTCACAAATCAGAATGGCATGTCCTAAGGAAATGTTATAAAACTTGTTAATCATGGCTGCCACCGTATCCGAACCACCCGTACTGCCATTGCAAGACAAACCTAATCCGGCACTCGTACCCATACAAAAACCTCCCAAGACGGTCGCCATGAAAGGCTGGTCATGCAACAAGGTAATATTTCCTTCCCCATAGAACTCTATCATGCGAGTATAAATGGCAAAAAGTGAAATGCCATAGAGCGTCTTAACACAGAATCGCCATCCGAGGATGCGCAAGGCTATCGCCAACAGGAAGACATTCAGACCGAAATAAGAAACTGATACAGGGATGCCTGCACCCCAGTACAAGATAGAAGCGAGACCGCCGATACCACCCATCGTGATATGATTAGGCAAAAGGAAAATGTTCAATCCAATACTACCTATCAACATCGCCAAGGCTATGATGACGTAATCTCTAATCTCATGAATTTTACTTTTTCTCGTCATAAAAATGATGTATATTTTAAATATGGGTGCAAAATTACAAAGTTTTTCGTAAAATTAAGACAAATATGTGAGATATTCAAAAAAATATTCCTATTTTTGCATCATTACTACATATCATATAATATTGTAGCATTCAAAATACTCTATTGTTTCATTAATTAACATGAAAGTTATGGCAGAATACACTACGATTATTACAAACTGGAAACATCTTAAAAACGGTCTTCCTTACAAATGGATTGTCGATTACGCTTCCTACAATGCGTATGGCAATTTCAAACTGTCTGCTGAAGACTGGGAAAAGAGAGATTACATTGTCAACTTCAAGGGAAACTCGGAGTTGACTACAGAAATTGACCATCAACAGGCTCTCAAGAAAGCGATTTCCGACATCACCACTCTCATCAAGGAGACTTTCGGCGATGCCGCTAACCAGTTGACCCTCGTTTGTATTCCTGCATCTACCCGTGCAAATACCAAACGACGTTTTGAGGAATTCAGCAAGGAGGTCTGCGAGAAGACCAGTATGGCTAATGCCTATCCGCTTATTTCCTGGACTACCCAAACGAATCCTGACGATGGAGAGGAAGAGGACGAATATACCTTTGACTTCGAAGCAATCAAGGGCAAGGACATCCTGCTCTTCGACGACATCATCGCATCAGGCAGTTCCGTTTGCAAATTCGCAGACAAACTCAAGGCAGAAGGAGCTAACGTGATTGCAGCAATTGCATTAGGGAAAAAACTTTGATTTCAAAAGCGAAGGTAAACATCTTATCAATCAGGATTTCCCCTATAGCAGAAAGGCTTGTGTAGGATTTTTCATTCCTAAACAAGCCTTTTCGCATGATTGAAACTCAGCATTCACAACTCAGTATCAGTGACTGATTGTTGATGAATATTGACTATTGAACATTCAGAACTTACTCTTAAATCCTTTGGCCAATCCTCCCTCAGAAGTTTCCTTATAGAGCGATGGGAGATCATGACCTGTCTGTCGCATTACCTCCACTACTCTATCAAACGAAACACGGTGATGACCGTCGGAGAAGGAAGCATACAGATCTGCATCCAAGGCACGTGCCGCAGCAAATGCATTGCGCTCGATACAAGGTATCTGAACCAAACCGCATACAGGATCGCAGGTCATACCGAGGTGATGTTCCAGTCCCATTTCCGCAGCATACTCTACCTGTGATGGACTTCCACCAAAAAGTTGACAGGCAGCAGCTGAAGCCATAGCGCAGGCTACACCTACCTCACCTTGACAACCGACATCCGCACCACTGATGGAAGCATTCTGCTTAACGACATTTCCTACAAGACCAGCCGTAGCCAAAGCACGAAGGATACGCTGTTCACCCATTTCATGCGCCTTATGCATGTGATAAAGTACAGCCGGCAACACACCGCAGGCACCACAAGTAGGAGCAGTAACGATAATACCGCCAGATGCATTTTCTTCACTGACTGCTAAAGCATAAGCATAAACAAGTCCACGACTCTGCAAGGAAGTACGATAACCATTCGCCTTGGTATAATAATTGGCAGCCTTGCGAGGCAACTTCAGCGGTCCAGGCAGTACACCTTCATGCTCCAAACCTCTTTCAATCGCCTCCTTCATCGTTTTCCAGATGTTAGCCAAGAAATCCCAGATTTCCGGTCCCTCGCACTTCTCTACATATTCCCAATACGAACGACCATTCTCATAGCACCAGTTCTGGATATCACCCAACTTATTCAGGTCGTACACATCCTTGGCACCCAATTCATCCTGGTCGCCATTGCCTTCAGAAAGCGCACCTCCACCAATACTAAACACCGTCCATTCATCCAGGATATCGCCATCAACATCCTTTCCCACAAATTTCATTCCGTTGGGATGAAAAGAAAGAAACGTCTGAGGTTCCCAGATGATTTTGACAGAATGATAGGGTTGGATAACTTCCTCAATAGCCACATCTGTCATATGTCCCTTTCCTGTAGCAGCCAAACTGCCGTAAAGCGTCACTTCGTACGAAGAAGCATTACCGCAACGCTGTAAAAAGAGTTTTGCTGCACGCTGAGGTCCCATCGTATGACTGCTCGAAGGACCCTTGCCGATTCTATATAATTCCTTTAATGATTTCATCGTACTTTATCTAATGTTGAAAAAAGAAAAAATAAAGGCCAAGCTAAACAGGAACTGTCCAACTTGACCTTTATCATTATACCTTATTATATATAATATAAGGATTACTTGATAATACCTTCTTCTACGAAAATTTTCTTCAAGATTACAACAGCTTTTTCTACCTGCTCCTTGGTATGAGTTGCCATCAGGGCAAAACGAACCAAAGTATCCTGAGGTGCACAAGCTGGAGGAATCACAGGATTGATGAATACACCTGCATCATAAGCCATCTTTGTTACAACGAATGTCTTCTCTGCATCACGAACATAGAGAGGAATGATAGGGCTCTCAGTCTCACCAATCTCAAAACCTTCCTCACGGAAACGCTTCAAAGCATAGTTGGTTACATTCCAGAGATTTTCAAAACGCTCAGGCTCCTTCTGAATAATGTGAAGCGCCTCAAGAGCAGCAGCAGTAGCGGCTGGAGTATTAGATGCGCTGAAGATGTAGGTGCGGCAATTGTGACGGAGGAAATTGATAGTATCCTTATCTGATGCAATAAATCCACCGATGGAAGCCAAACTCTTAGAGAATGTACCCATGATGAGATCCACCTCGTCTGTCAGACCGAAATGATCGCAGACACCACGACCCTGCTTACCGAACACACCCAAGCCATGAGCCTCATCTACCATGATAGAGCAGTTGTACTTATGCTTCAACTTCACGATTTCTGGCAAGTTAGCCAAATCACCCTCCATTGAGAACACACCATCCACAACAATCAGCTTGATAGCCTCCTGAGGAAGTTTAGAGAGCACACGCTCCAAGTCTTCCATATCATTGTGCTTGTAGTGCAACTGTGTAGCGAATGAGAGACGACGACCATCTACGATAGATGCGTGGTCGCGGTCATCGCAAATCACGTAGTCATTACGACCTACAACGCAAGCCAACACACCCTGATTTACAGAAAAACCTGTTGAGAAGCAAAGAGTCTCATCTTTACCCATGAACTCAGCCAACTCTTTTTCGAGCTGAACATGCAAATCGAGAGTACCATTAAGGAAACGGCTTCCAGCACAGCCTGAGCCATACTTGTCGAGAGCAGCCTTAGCTGCATCTATTACACGCTGATCATTAGTCAAACCCTGGTAAGCATTAGAACCAAACATCAAAATCTTGTGACCATCGATGTCAGTAACTTCTGTCATCTGCTTACTTGTAATCTCACGGAAATATGGATACACACCGGCAGCCATATACTTCTGTGGTTCACGATAATTCTTGTATCTTTCTTGTAATTGTCCCATTATTAATACTTTATTATTTTCAATTGTTTCAGGGTGCAAAGATACAAAAAAGAACTTATAAATCCTATTTTTTTCTAAGAAAGTTACATTTTAGCGTTTTTTTATGTGATAAAAACCAGTTTTTTGGGGATTTTTGCTAATTTTGCAAGACCATATTACAAAATTATTGCATTGGATGAAGAAAAAGATAGTATTCATAATGAACCCTATTTCAGGCACCAGCAGCAAGGCTGCCATTCCAAGTCTGATAGAGTCAACATTGAACAAAGAGCTTTTCGAGTACGAGATTAGGATGACAGAAAGAGCTGGACATGCTTCGGAGATTGCCACCGAAGCTAAGAACAACCATGTGGATATCGTTGTGGCTGTAGGTGGCGATGGAACCATCAATGAAGTGGCTCGTTCCATCGTCCATTCCGATACCGCTTTAGGCATCATCCCTTGCGGTTCGGGCAACGGATTAGCACGCCATCTCTTGATACCGATGAACTTGAAGAAAAGCATTGAAATCATCAATCATTGCGAAATTCACGACCTTGACTACGGAGTCATCAATGAATATCCTTTCTTCTGTACATGCGGCATGGGATTTGACGCCTTTGTCAGCATGAAATTTGCAGAAAGCGGAAAGCGTGGTCCTATCAGCTATGCTGAGAATATCCTCAGAGAAGGCTTGAAGTACCAGCCGGAAACTTATACATTAGAGGACGAGACCGGAACAAAACAATACAAGGCTTTCCTGATTTCATGTGCCAATGCCTCCCAATACGGCAACAATGCATACATAGCCCCTCAAGCTTCCATGAGCGATGGACTGATGGACGTCATCATCATGGAACCTTTCGATGTGCTCGAAGCTCCACAGGTAAGTTTCGACATGTTCAACAAGACTTTGGACAAGAACTCCAAGATAAAAAGTTTCCGCTGCAAGAAACTTCATATCACCCGAAGCCAACCGGGCGTCATCCACTATGATGGCGACCCAGTGATGTCGGGAACGGAAATTGACGTACATCTTGAAGAAAAAGGCATCAAGATGATAGTCAATCCACACGCAGACAAGAATGCCCGCAAACCAAATGCCATCCAAACGGCATTTACAGAGTTCTTTAACGACCTGAATGCCATGCGTGATGACTTCAACAAGCAAAGCAAGAAAGTGGAGGCTTTAAGCAAACTTGTACAACGCAAACTGAATATTTAAATAGAAGCAGACGCATATAACCATCTTAAACCATCCCCTAAAGACGATGCGTTTAAAGATAGAATTCGTCAGTTATTTTTGCATACCATTCGCTGCGATTTCCATCTTGATTCATCATGATTTCCGTGGCATTTTCCAGTTCACCGTTTCTATATCTGGAAAATGCCAGGAGATAGCGTTTTGGTTGTTTTCTTTCTACCGTTTTTACAGCACATTGTCTAACAAGGTAAAATCCTGACATACAGGCTTCTGACACAAAATTCTCCCTCACTTCAGAAGGCAGCACAACCGAGAAAATCCCATTTTCAGAAAGTAAACGTTTTACACCTTGCCAGAGATCCCTAAACGGCAAGGTATCCGCATGTCGAGCCATTGCCCTTTTACTATCCGGATTTTTCAAACTATTCAGAAAAAACGGAGGATTGCTGACTATCGCATCAAATTCCTCACCAGAATAATCCTGCAACCGGCAATGGGCAACATCAATTCTATCACCAAAAGGACTGGCTGCCACATTTTCCCTTGCCTGTCCACAAGCCTCTTCGTCAATATCAATACCTACCACCTGGGCAGCAGGAAAACGCTGAGCCATCATCAAGGCTATCAACCCCGTACCACATCCTATATCGAGAATACGAGTTCCGCCAGAAGCCCATGCTCCTAACAACACGCCATCCGTTCCCACTTTCATGGCACAACGGTCTTGTAATATCTCAAACTTTTTAAATCGAAAACCTGTCATATTCTAAATTCATGCTTCATTTAATTTTCTAACGAAAAAACACGCAATATATTTTACTTTTCAGCAAAAAACAGTCCATAAAGAAAGAAATTACACATTATAATATTAAATTTTGTATCTTTCAACCCAAAATTCACCAAAAAAGGCTATCTTTGCAAGTCAAAATGCATTTATAACAGAATATGGACAATATTAAAAATAATCAATTACACATGATCGCCGATTTTGAAGGCGACATTACGGAATTGCTAAAAGATAGAGACTCCGGGACATATCCTATTATCTGCACCCGAGACTTAGTGATCTTCCCTACTGTTCTCACCCCTATCATACTTGGCAGAAAGCAAAGTATCGCAGTTGTAGATTATCTCAAACAGAAACACGACGATCTTATTTTCTGCGCTTTTACCCAAAAGGATGCCAATCTGGATGATCCTGAAAAGGAAGACCTCTATGAAACTGGTGTTTTCTGCCGTCTCATCAAAATGGTAGAACTTCCTGGTCAGCAAAATGGACAGGTTACCATCGTAGTACAAGGATTGGGAAAATGCAAATTGAAAAGTATCGATACAAAAAGACCATTCTATAGCGGATATGTGGAAAGCATTTCTGAAGAATGGCCTAAAAAAACGGATACGGAATTCAAACTTTTGCAAAGTTCTCTGTTCTCTCAAACCATCAAGCTGATCCAAGACAGCGATGAGATACCTGATGATGCAGAGTATGCAATCAACTCTATATCCAATCCGCTGGTACGCACGAATTTCATCTTATCATCCATGCCTTTCAGCATAGAGGAAAAGATCAAGATGCTGGAAATGAATAGTATGACAGACCGCATGTTTGAAGCCCTCAAATATGAGAACAGACTCAAACAGTTATTTGACATACAGTCTGACATCCGCCAGAAAACAAAGAATGATCTGGACGAACAGCAACGTGAATACTTCCTACAACAACAGCTCAAGAACATCAAGAAAGAGCTCGGCGGAAACGATATGAGCCCAGAGAAGAAAGAGATTCTTGAGAAAGCCAAGAGCAAAAATTGGAATGAGAATATAGAGAAAATATTCAATAAGGAATTCAAGCGACTCGACACCTTGCATCCGCAAAGTCCTGACTATTCCACACAGATCAACTACCTGCAGACAATGGTAGATTTGCCTTGGAATGACTGCACCATAGATAACTTGAGTCTCAAACATGCCAAAAAGGTTTTGGACAAAGACCATTATGGCATGGAAAAGGTGAAAGAGCGCATTCTGGAATACCTCGCTGTAAGAGCTTTGCGTGATGACCTGAAGAGCCCTATCCTCTGCCTCTATGGTCCTCCGGGAGTTGGTAAAACCAGTCTCGGCAAAAGCATTGCACAAGCGATGGGCCGTAAATACGTGAGAGTTTCTCTTGGCGGTTTGCACGACGAGGCTGAAATCAGAGGTCACCGCCGCACTTACATCGGTGCTATGCCTGGTCGTATCATCAAGAATATTCAGAAGGCTGGTAGCGCCAACCCTGTCTTTATCCTTGATGAGATTGACAAGATATCACAGGCCAACTTTAATGGTGATCCTTCTTCTGCATTACTGGAAGTTCTCGACCCAGAACAGAACAAGGCTTTCCATGATAACTATCTGGATATCGACTATGATTTGTCGAAGGTTCTCTTCATAGCCACAGCCAACGACCTGAGTTCTATTCCACGTCCACTGCTCGACCGTATGGAACTCATCGAAGTAGGTGGTTACATCACAGAGGAGAAGGTTGAGATTGCCAAGCGTCATCTGATTCCAAGAGAGTTGGAGAATACCGGTCTCAAGAAATATACTCCAAAGATCAAGTTCTCAAAAGCTGCCATCGAGAAGATCATCGAGCAATATACCCGAGAAAGCGGTGTGCGCCAGTTGGAGAAACAGATCAACAAAGCCTTGCGCAAAATGGCTTTCAAATTGGCTTATGAGGACATATTGGAAACAACCAACATCACCCCAGCCGAGGTAGCAACCCTCTTGGGCAATCCTCCATTCAACCGTGACATCTATCAGGGCAATGCTTATGCGGGTGTCGTTACCGGATTGGCATGGACTTCCGTGGGAGGCGAAATCCTCTTCATCGAGACTTCCCTCAGCAAGGGCAAGGCAGGAAAACTCACGCTGACAGGTAACCTCGGAGACGTGATGAAGGAATCTGCCGTGATTGCACTCGAATATGTCAAAGCGCATATCGACCTGCTCGGAGTAGATTACAGAATTTTCAGCAACTGGAATATCCATATCCACGTACCAGAAGGTGCAACTCCTAAAGACGGACCATCTGCCGGTATCACCATTGCAACCAGTATCGCCTCTGCCCTGACTCAGCGCAAGGTTCGCAAGAATACTGCCATGACGGGCGAAATCACGCTCCGTGGAAAAGTACTCCCTGTAGGCGGCATCAAGGAGAAGATCTTAGCTGCCAAGCGAGCTGGTATCACAGATATCGTGATGTGTCAGGCCAATCAGAAAGACATAGAGGAAATTCCAGAGCAATACCGCAAGGGTGTAGAATTCCACTATGTAGAGAATGTTGCTGATGTCTGGAAGTTTGCACTCACTGACGAAAAGGTGGAGCATCCTGTCGATTTCACGATTGACGAAGAAGAAGAAAACAAAAAATAACATCAAGACTATCATGAAGTTTGAATTACAAGTAACAGATAAAGCAAGTGATGCACGTACCGGTATCATCACCACAGACCACGGACAGATAAAGACTCCTATCTTCATGCCCGTAGGAACTGTAGGTTCTGTAAAGGGCGTACATTTTGACGAGCTTCGCAAACAGGTAAAGGCGCAAATCATCTTAGGCAATACCTACCATCTCTACCTCCGTCCGGGACTGGAGGTCATCAAGGCTGCTGGCGGTCTGCACGGTTTCAATGGCTGGGACCGTCCTATCCTTACAGATAGCGGTGGTTTTCAGGTATTTTCACTGACTGGCATCCGCAAACTGAGAGAAGAAGGTTGCGAATTCCGTTCTCACATAGATGGTAGTAAACACATCTTTACTCCGGAGAATGTCATGGATACAGAGCGTATCATCGGTGCCGACATCATGATGGCATTTGATGAATGTCCTCCTGGACAAAGTGATTTCCAGTATGCAAAGAAAAGTTTGGAGTTGACCCAGCGCTGGCTGGACCGTTGCATCAAACGCTTCGATGAGACAGAACCTCTCTATGGCTACAACCAGAGTCTCTTCCCTATCGTACAGGGATGTACCTTCCCGGAACTGAGAAGAGAAGCAGCTAAGTATGTAGCCGACAAGGGTGCCGACGGAAATGCCATCGGTGGTCTTGCCGTAGGTGAACCTACAGAAGTGATGTATGAGATGATAGAGGTGGTCAATGAGATTCTTCCTAAGGACAAGCCTCGCTATCTCATGGGAGTAGGTACTCCACAGAACATTCTGGAAGCCATCGAACGAGGGGTTGATATGTTTGACTGCGTCATGCCTACCCGAAACGGAAGAAACGCCATGCTGTTCACCTATAATGGCACCATGAACATGCGCAACAAGAAATGGGAAATGGATTTCAGCCCGGTTGATCCGGATGGTTGCGATATCGACCGCATAACAACCAAGGCATATCTCCACCACCTTTTCAAAGCACAGGAGCTTTTGGCAATGCAGATTGCCAGCATCCACAACCTCGCCTTCTATCTCCGACTGGTGACAGATGCACGCCAGCACATCGAACAGGGCGACTTCGTACAATGGAAGCGTTCCATCATCGACCAATTAGGACGAAGAATTTAAAGAAATATAATGAAGAATTTTAAACAAATAAGGAAACATCGCAGAAGATACAAGTTTCAGCGATGGTTTGGCAAACATTTCGCATGGCTCGTAAAGGCTGCGAAATGGACTGCCCACAAGTTGAGATTCCTGAGGGTACTCAGGTTTCTCAACCTCTTCAGATATATCAAGCGATTAGACTGGTACATCATCAAGAAGTTCGTGGGATATTATTTTTTCAGTATCGCACTGATCATCTCCATTGCCATCGTATTCGACTTCAATGAGAATCTGGCCAAGTTTTCGGAGAATCATGCTCCTATGCGTGCCATCATCTTCGATTACTATGCCAACTTTGTGCCATACTTCGCCAACTTGTTCAGTGCCTTGTTTGTATTCATTGCCGTCATCCTCTTCACGACTAAGATGGCTGGCAATTCAGAAATTATCGCTATCCTCGCTTCCGGAACATCCTTCAAGCGTTTGATGCGACCATACATGCTGACGTGTGTCATGCTCTCTGCACTCTCCTACTCGCTGTCTGCATACGTGATACCACATGGTACCGTCATCAGACAGAACTTTGAAAACATGTATAAGAAGAAGGCCAAGAACACGTCTGCAGACAATGTGCAGTTGCAAGTGGACCGTGGAGTCATCGCATACATCCAGCACTACGACAATACGACCAAAAGGGGATATGGTTTCTGTCTGGATAAATTTCAGGAGAAAAAGCTGGTCAGCCACCTTACTGCAATGGAGGTACAGTACGATACCATCTCAGATTCCAAGTACCATTGGAAGATCAGAAATTGGAAGGTACGTAAGCTGCAAGGTATGAAGGAACAAATTACCAGCGGTGCTGAAAAAGATACGCTGATAACCATGGAACCAACCGACCTGGTATATTCCAAGGGACAGCAGGAGACCTTTACCAGTCCGGAATTGAAAGAGTACATCAACAAGCAGATAGACCGAGGTTCCGGCAATGTAGTGCAATATCAGGTGGAATACCACAAGCGAATAGCAGCATCCTTTGCCTCCTTTATCCTGACCATCATCGGTCTCTCCCTCTCTGCCAAGAAGCGCAAGGGAGGAATGGGTATGGCACTCGGTGTGGGACTTGCTCTGAGTTTCGGATACATCATGCTTCAGACCGTATCGGCAACCTTTGCCATACAAGCCAACTTTCCACCTATGCTTGCTGCATGGATGCCAAATATCCTCTTTGCCGTCGTAGCATATTTCTGCTATCGCAATGCACCAAGATAATGTAAGATTGTATCATATAATAATAGATAATGTATGATGGTCATCACTTTTTTCAAGAGAGGCCTACACATTATTATATATAATAATAAAGAGATTATAAATGTATTTTGACGAATTAGATTTAAATGACAATGTGCTCGATGCGTTATATGACATGCATTTTGACACATGCACCCCTGTTCAAGAGAAATGTATTCCTGAGATATTGAAAGGTAATGACGTTCTTGGTGTGGCTCAAACGGGTACCGGCAAGACTGCCGCCTATCTGTTGCCTATTCTGAGTAAGTTGGATGACGGCGGATACCCTGAAGATGCCATCAACTGCATCATCATGTCACCTACCCGAGAACTGGCACAACAGATAGACCAGGCTATGCAGGGATTCAGCTACTATCTGCAGGGAGTGAGCAGCGTGGCTGTATATGGTGGCAATGACGGCAACCGCTACGACCAGGAATTGAAGAGTCTCCGTATGGGAGCTGACGTAGTAATAGCTACTCCGGGCCGACTCATCACCCATATTAGTCTGGGAAATGTAGATTTAAGTAAGGTAAGCTTCTTTATCCTTGACGAGGCAGACCGCATGCTTGACATGGGTTTCTCTGAGGATATCATGACCATCGCCAAGAAATTGCCTCAGTCTTGCCAGACTATCATGTTTTCTGCAACCATGCCTACCAAGATCGAGGAACTGGCAAAGAGCTTGCTGAAGAATCCTGTAGAAATCAAACTTGCTGTCAACAAGCCTGCCGAGAAAATCAAACAAGAAGCCTACGTCTGCTATGAGGCTCAGAAAATGAGCATCATCAAGGATATCTTCAAGGCTGGTGATCTGAAGCGCGTCATCATCTTCTGCGGCAGTAAGACAAAGGTGAAACAGCTCTCTGCTTCACTACAACAGCAGAAGATCAACTGTGGCGAAATGCACTCCGACCTTTCTCAGCAAGAACGTGATGATATCATGTTCAAGTTTAAGAGCGGCCAGATTGATGTGTTGGTTGCTACGGATATTGTTGCCCGCGGTATCGATATCGATGATATCACATTAGTTATCAACTTCGACGTTCCGCACGACACAGAAGACTATGTACACCGCATCGGCCGTACCGCGCGTGCAGATAGAGACGGAAGAGCCATTACCTTGGTTACGGAAATGGATATCTACTGGTTCCAGCAGATAGAAAAGTTCCTGGAAAAAGTGGTAGAAAAGATGCCATTACCTGCAGAGTGTGGCGAAGGTCCTGAGTATGTCAAGATGGACAAGCCTAAGAAACCGGGTAAAAACAATGGCAACAGCAAGACCAGTGCAAAGAGCCGCCGCCAGAAAGACCGCGACCAGACTGCACACAAGCGCAAGCCGAACAAACAGAACAACCGTCAGGAAAAGGCTCCTCGCCAGCAAGGTGAACAACAGGGCGAACAGGTTGCAAACAAGCCAAACAACAGAAATGGCAGAAACGGCAAACAGCAGAATGCCGAAAAGCAGCAGAATGCAAATAAGCAACAGAACGCCAACAAGCAGCAGCCAAGAAATAACCGTCAGCAGAATACCGAAGGTAAGCAGGAGGGTGAAAACAGACAAGGCGGAAAGCGCAACAATAGAAACAACCGCAACAGACAGGACAATCGCAAGAACGGCGAGCAGCGCAATAACAACCAGCGCAGCAATGCACCAGAAAACGTACGTCCTGGCAGCAACGGAAGAGGAAGAGGTGTTGCACAGAAGAAGGCTAACGAGAAATCAAATTCTCGCAAACCAACTCCAATTGTCAACCCTCAGAAGAAAGAAAATGTCGTAAAGAAATTCATCAAACGAATTTTCGGTTTCAAGAAATAGCTCTAAATTTACAACAAATTGCGAATTTTTGAGTTATAATAAAAGAAACAAAACAAAATTAATAGTGAAATGAAGAAATTAATCATCTTTTCGCTCATGCTTTTCATGGTCTCATCAGTAGCCATGGCTCAATCTTCCAGCATGACCGACGACCAAGTGATGCAATTTGTGGTAAAGGAGCACGGCTCTGGAACCTCGAATGCACAAATCGTCACCAAGTTGATGCAACGTGGTGTTGATATTTCACAGATTCGACGTGTACGCACTCGCTATGAAAAGGAAGCCAAACAAGGCGGCCTTGCCAGCGCTACAGGAAAAGTCTCATCAAACGGCTCGCGCCTACGTACCAACAATGGTAAAACCCGTGAAGATTATGGGAAAGAGGCAGATAAAGAGGCCAGCAACTATAGCAACTATAGAATCAAAGGCCAGCGCGACTACTCCTATAATCATACATACGACAATCATGATGAAGAGTACATGGATATGCAGAATGAAATGTATGGCATCTATCCTGACTCTACACAGATGCTCCGCCATTTACTGGCTGAACAGAAGTACAATCGCAAGAAGGTCTTCGGTCGCGACATCTTTAATAATAAGGAGTTGAGCTTTGAGCCTAATATGAATATCGCAACCCCACAGAACTATCGCTTGGGTCCTGGTGATGCTGTCATCATCGACATCTATGGTGCATCCCAGAAAACCATCGAAAGTACTGTTTCACCAGATGGAACAGTTACCATCGAGGGATATGGTCCGGTGAATGTCAGCGGCCTCACCGTTGCTCAGGCTAATGCAAGATTGCGCGGTACGTTAGGTAGCAGATATTCTTCCAGCCATATCAAGTTGACAGTAGGCCAGACCAAGACCATTATGGTCAATGTGATGGGTGAAGTAAAGGCTCCAGGAACCTATACCCTCTCAGCCTTCGCTACCGTTTTCCATGCCCTCTACATGGCTGGAGGAACCAACGATCTGGGTACCCTTCGTAATATTAAGGTATATAGAAACAACAGGTTGGTTACTGTAGTTGATATCTACGACTACATCCTCAATGGTAAGTTGACTGGCAATGTACGACTTGCAGACAATGATGTGATCGTAGTGGGTCCATACGACTGTCTGGTCAACATTACGGGTAAGGTAAAACGCCCGATGTTCTATGAGATGAAAAAGAACGAGAGCATCAATTCCCTGCTCAAGTATGCCGGCAGTTTCACTGGTGATGCTTATAAGAAATCGGTACGTGTGAACAGAAAAACAGGAAGAGAATATGCTGTATTCAATGTTGACGAATTCGACTTTGCCAGTTTCCACATTGCTGATGGCGATTCTGTAAGCGTTGACTCCATCCTGCCAAGATATGCCAATACGGTAGAAATCAAGGGTGCTGTATTCCGTCCTGGTATGTACAATATCGGCGAACAGATCAACAGCGTTCGTTCTCTGGTAGAACATGCAGAGGGTCTTACTGAAGATGCATTCACCAATAGAGCGGTCATGCACAGAATGAAGCCAGACCGTACATTGGAAGTTATCAGTATGGATATCGCAGGTATCATGAGCGGAAAGGTAGCAGATATTCCTTTGAAGGAAAATGATGTGCTCTTCATCCCTACCCGACAGGATAAACTGATAGAGCGAACCATCACAATCCGCGGCGAGGTACAGTATCCAGGTACCTACAAATATGCCGATAATGAAACCATTGAAGACTTCGTTCTTCAGGCTGGTGGTCTGACCGACAAGGCATCCACCGTGAATGTCAACGTAAGCCGCCGTGTTTCTGATGCCAAGGCATTGCAACCAGACAGTTTGATTGCCCAGACATTCACCCTCTCCCTGAAGGACGGTTTTGTCATTGATGGAACTCCTGGCTTTGTTCTGATGCCTTTCGACGAAGTTTCCATCCGCAAGAGTCCTGCATACAACGAACAGGAAAATGTGAGCATCGAGGGTGAGGTTATGTTTGCTGGTGCTTACACACTCACCAAGCGTAATTCCCGCATCAGCGACCTGTTCTACAAGGCAGGTGGAGCTACCAATGAGGCATATATCAAGGGAGCTCGCTTAATTCGTAGAGCCAACAGTTCAGAGAAAGCCCGTATGGAAGCGGTTCTGAAGATGCAGCGTGAGCAACAGCAGAAGAATCTCCTCCAGTTGGCAGCAAGCAGTAACAGCGGCAATCTCCAACAGGTTGCTGAAGGAGCCAAGAATGCAGAATTGGAGAAATTTAATGTTCCAGATGAATATCCTGTAGGAATCGACCTGGCTGCTGCACTCAAGAATCCTGGTTGCGATGATGACCTGGTACTGCGTGAAGGAGACCGACTGGTCGTTCCACAATATACAGGAACCGTAAAAATCAATGGTGCTGTGATGTATGCCAATACTGTTGCCTATGAAAAGGGCAAACGAGCAAGCTACTACATAGACCAGGCCGGCGGTTTTGCTTCTGATGCCATCAAGAGTAAGTCGTACATCATCTATATGAACGGTAAGGTTGCCAAGGTTGGCCATGGTGCTAAAGTTCAACCAGGTTGCGAAATTGTTGTTCCTGCCAAGTTGAAGCGCAAGATGAGTATTGCAGAAACGATGAGCCTCGGTACAAGTATGTCGAGCATCGCAGCCATGATTGCCACAATTGCTAATTTGAGCAAGTAATATTCCAATGCAAATAACACCATCTATTGAAAAATAGCACCGCTTATTTGTTTGAAATTATTTAATTTATATTTAATAAAACTCCCCAGATTCCTGACGAATCTGGGGAGTTTCTTTTTTATAATTATGTATGAATCTTATTCTGCAAAATCATTTTGCAAAGAGCAATAAAAAGGCGAGAAGTCAGAAGACCTCTCGCCGGAAATATAAAAATCTACTAATTAATCCAAGTTCAAGCTCTTCTTGATAGCCTCGATCTTCTCCATAGCAGCTGCTGCACAACGGTTATAGCAACCTGCGCACTTGAATGAAGGATCCTTTACCTCAATATAGAACTTGATCTTAGGCTCTG
>ERZ773187.310-NODE-310-length-48946-cov-11.044425_pt1 | contig 48946 bp, 46 predicted proteins | sample MGYA00511242_ERZ773187 | MGnify/ENA primary metagenome ERZ773187 (study PRJEB29015, sample SAMEA2737744) | human gut metagenome | biome: human gut; feature: human-associated habitat; material: faeces | place: China | collected 2012 ...
TTAACCCGCATTGAGCAGGAAGGATAACCGATGGGCCTGAAACATCTCATTGAAAAACTGGAGCCGCACTTTACGCATGGCGGCAAACTGGAAAAGTATTACCCGCTGTTTGAAGCGACCACAACGGTGTTTTACACCCCGGGTCAGGTGACGAAGGGGGCTGCGCACGTACGCGATGCCATCGATCTCAAAAGGATGATGATCCTCGTCTGGTTTGCCGTCTTCCCTGCGATGTTCTGGGGCATGTACAACGTGGGCCTGCAAACCATCCCGGCGTTGCACCATCTGTACGACGCCCAGCAACTCCAGCAGGTTATTCAGGGCGACTGGCACTACCGCGTGGCGCAGATGCTCGGCGTGAGCTTTGCTGCCGATGCCGGCTGGATAAGCATGATGACCCTGGGGGCCGTCTACTTCCTGCCTGTTTATATGACGGTTTTCCTGGTCGGTGGCTTCTGGGAAGTGCTGTTTGCCATCGTGCGTAAGCACGAGATTAACGAGGGATTCTTCGTCACCTCAATTCTGTTTGCCCTGATTGTGCCCCCCACGCTTCCTTTGTGGCAGGCGGCGATGGGCATCAGTTTTGGCGTGGTGATGGCGAAAGAACTCTTCGGCGGCACCGGACGTAACTTCCTCAATCCGGCCCTGGCCGGCCGTGCTTTTCTCTTCTTTGCCTATCCGGCCCAAATTTCTGGCGACCTGGTCTGGACGGCGGCTGACGGCTTCTCGGGCGCAACGCCGCTTTCGCAGTGGGCGGCACACGGCGGTGAGACGCTGGTCAATAACGCCACCGGCCAGCCCGTTAGTTGGTTTGATGCCTTTATCGGCACCATTCCGGGGTCGATAGGTGAAGTATCAACGCTGATGATCCTGATTGGCGGTGCCATCATTCTGTTTGGTCGCGTCGCCTCCTGGCGCATCGTGGCCGGGGTCATGATCGGCATGATTGCCATCGCCTCGCTCTTTAACCTGATAGGTTCCGACACCAACCCGATGTTCTCTATGCCATGGTACTGGCACCTGGTACTGGGCGGTTTTGCCTTCGGCATGATGTTTATGGCAACCGATCCGGTTTCGGCTTCATTTACCGACAAAGGGAAGTGGTGCTACGGCATCCTGATCGGTGCCATGTGCGTGTTGATCCGCGTGGTCAACCCGGCTTATCCGGAAGGGATGATGCTGGCGATCCTGTTTGCCAACCTGTTCGCGCCGCTGTTCGACTACCTGGTGGCGCAGGCCAACATCAGACGGAGGAAGGCGCGTGGCTGAGAACAAAAATAACGATAGCATCGGCAAGACCTTGATGGTGGTGCTGGTGCTGTGCCTGGTGTGCTCCATTGTGGTGGCGGGCTCTGCCGTAGGGCTGAAGTCGCGCCAGCAGGAGCAGCGAGCCCTGGACAAACAGCGCAATATCCTGGCGGTAACGGGACTCATGCAGGGTGAGATGAGCGCTGAAGAGGTCGCACAGACCTTTGCCGAGCGTATCACGCCGAAGCTGGTGGAGCTAAAAACCGGCGCGATACTCGACAAGGATCCAAACAGCTATAACCAGGGGCTGGCGCTAAAGGATCCCAAAATGAGTACGGTACTGGAGGCCAGCGAAGATCCGGCGGGTATTAAGCGTCGCAGCAACGTTGCTGAAATCTACCTGGTGCGCGATGAACAACAACGTGTGCAGCAACTGGTTCTGCCGGTCTATGGCAACGGCCTGTGGTCAATGATGTATGCCTTTGTGGCCCTTGATACCGATGGTCGCACCGTTAAAGGCATCACCTGGTACGACCAGGGAGAAACCCCGGGGCTGGGCGGTGAAGTCGAAAACCCGGGCTGGCGTGCGCAATTTATTGGCAAAAAAGTACTGGACGATAACGGGCAGCCGGCGCTGAAAGTGATGAAAGGCGCTGCGCGGCAAGGCGACGAGTACGCGGTAGATGGCCTTTCTGGCGCCACGCTCACCTCGAACGGCGTACAACACAGTTTCGATTTCTGGATGGGCGAACTGGGTTTTGGGCCCTTTCTTAAAAAAGTACGTGAAGGAGAGCTGAATCATGGCTGACGCGGGCGAGCTGAAAGAAGTCAAACGGGTTTTGATTGGGCCGTTGATTGCCAATAACCCTATCACCCTGCAGGTGCTGGGGGTCTGCTCGGCGCTGGCGGTGACCACAAAACTGGAAACGGCGGTGGTCATGACTCTGGCGGTGACGCTGGTGACGGCGTTCTCCAGCATGTTTATCTCGATGATTCGCCACCATATCCCCAACAGCGTACGCATTATTGTGCAGATGGCGATCATCGCCTCGCTGGTGATCGTGGTGGATCAACTGTTACGCGCCTTCGCCTATGAAACCTCGAAACAGCTGTCGGTGTTTGTCGGCTTGATCATCACCAACTGTATTGTGATGGGCCGGGCTGAAGCCTACGCCATGAAAATGCCGCCGCTGGCAAGCTTTATGGATGGCATTGGCAACGGCCTCGGTTACGGGGTGATTCTACTGACCGTGGGCTTCCTGCGAGAGCTGATTGGCAGCGGAAAACTGTTTGGGATTACGGTACTGGATACCGTGCAAAACGGTGGCTGGTACCTGCCGAATGGCCTGTTTTTGCTGGCGCCAAGCGCCTTCTTCATTATCGGTTTGTTGATCTGGGCGGTGAGAACCTGGCGCCCGGAGCAGCAGGAAAAGGAGTAACCGACAATGGCTCATTACCTTAGTTTGTTTGTGCGCGCGGTGTTTGTCGAAAACATGGCGCTCGCGTTCTTCCTCGGGATGTGTACCTTTCTTGCCGTCTCCAAAAAGGTATCGACCGCGTTTGGTCTTGGCGTGGCCGTGACGGTGGTGCTGGGGTTGTCGGTCCCGATTAACAATCTGGTCTTCAACCTGGTGCTGCGCGACGGTGCGCTGGTGGAAGGGGTGGATCTCAGCTTCCTTAACTTCATTACCTTTATTGGCGTGATTGCTGCGCTGGTGCAGATTCTGGAGATGATCCTCGATAAATACTTTCCATCCCTTTACAACGCGCTGGGGATCTTCCTGCCGTTGATTGCGGTGAACTGCGCCATCTTTGGCGGGGTGTCATTTATGGTTCAGCGTGATTACAACTTCACCGAGTCGGTCGTGTACGGATTTGGCTCGGGTATTGGCTGGATGCTGGCGATTGTCACCATGGCAGGGATCCGCGAAAAAATGAAATACGCTAACGTGCCGGCCGGTTTACGCGGCTTAGGGATCACCTTTATCACCACCGGTTTAATGGCGCTGGGCTTTATGTCCTTCTCCGGTGTGCAGCTATAAGGGCTTAATAAATGGAAATTATTCTTGGCGTCGTGATGTTTACGCTCATCGTTCTGATGCTATCCGGATTGATTCTGGTGGCGCGTGCGAAGCTGGTTAATGCCGGTGATGTCACGATCGATATTAACGATGAAGCGGACAAACAGATTCGCACCGCGGCGGGTGATAAGCTGCTCAATACGCTCTCCGGCAACGGCATTTTTGTCTCCTCCGCCTGCGGCGGCGGCGGCTCCTGCGGACAGTGCCGGGTTGTCGTGAAAGAGGGGGGCGGTGACATCCTCCCCACCGAGCTTGCGCATATCAGTAAGCGCGAGGCGAAAGAGGGATGTCGTCTGGCCTGCCAGGTGGCGGTGCGCCAGAACATGAAAATCGAACTGCCTGAAGAGATTTTCGGCGTTAAGAAGTGGCAGTGTGAAGTGATCTCCAACGATAACAAAGCCACCTTTATCAAGGAGCTGAAGCTACGGGTACCGGAAGGCGAAGATGTTCCCTTCCGTGCAGGGGGTTATATTCAAATCGAATGTCCCGAACACACCGTGGCTTACGCCGATTTTGATGTGCCTGACGAGTACCGTGCGGACTGGGATAAATTTAATCTTTTCCGCTTCGTCTCTGACGTCAAAGAGCCCACGCTGCGGGCGTACTCCATGGCCAACTATCCGGACGAGAAGGGCATCATCATGCTTAATGTGCGTATCGCCACGCCGCCCCCGGGCGTGCCTGATGCGCCGCCGGGAATTATGTCCTCCTATATCTGGTCGCTGAAAGCGGGCGATAAGGTCACCATTTCCGGGCCGTTTGGCGAGTTCTTTGCCAAAGAGAGCGAGGCCGAAATGGTCTTTATCGGCGGCGGTGCTGGCATGGCGCCGATGCGCTCACATATCTTCGATCAGCTAAAGCGTCTTGGCAGTAAGCGTAAAATCAGCTTCTGGTACGGTGCCCGTTCGCGGCGTGAGATGTTCTACGATGACGAGTTTGAACAGCTGGCGCGAGAAAATCCTAACTTCAGCTTCCACGTTGCGCTCTCCGATCCGCAGCCGGAAGATAACTGGACGGGCTATACCGGCTTCATTCACAACGTGCTGTATGAGAACTACCTCAAGAACCATGCTGCGCCGGAAGACTGCGAGTTCTACATGTGCGGTCCACCGGTGATGAACGCGGCGGTTATCAGGATGCTGAAAGATCTTGGCGTGGAGGATGAGAACATCATGCTGGACGACTTCGGAGGCTGATATGTTTGTTTTTATCGCCACCTTTGCGGTATTTGTGCTGGTTATCTTTGCCATGTCGCTCGGCTGGATCATCAAGCGTAAAAGCCTGCAGGGCAGCTGCGGTGGGATCTCCTCCCTGGGCATGGAGAAAGTGTGCGACTGCCCGGAACCGTGCGATGCGCGGAAAAAACGGATGGAACGTAATGCCCGGCGTCAGCAGGGCAGAATACTCTAAAATCATCAGGCCGCGCTCGCGGCCTGATTAACGATTAATGCCACTGGCTGGCCTGCGCAGGGGAATCGACCACGACACCGTCGGCACCCAGCATTTTTGCAGTCTGGAAATCTTTGCTGGCGTTGATGCCCAGTAAAATAATGTGCGCATTCCCCTGCGAACGGAAACAGGTCATCGCCTCTTTGTCCCACGTCAGCGTCGCCGGCGAAATGCCTTCGCCAAGCGTGAATTTTTCGACTATCTCAACCTTACGGTTAAGCTCCAGGCCATACCAGTATTCATCCATGGTTTTGGCTGGGGCATCGCACAGATGATTCAGCGAAATGTTTGCAAGACGAGTCCGGGTTTCACTGCGGGTCACAAAACGCGGTACCGTAGGCGGCAATGCGTCCAGGTAACGATCTTCCGTGGAGTAAACGCGAACCCGCTGTAAGCTGTTCGTCTCTTGCAGGGTGGCCGTCAACTGTTTCGCCATCTCCTCCGGCGCCGCATCCGGCGATTTAATATCAATAAAGAACCGGGTCTCTGGCCACTGTTCCAGTACGGCTTTTAGCGTCGGGATGGTGGCATCGGCAATCGTCTCTTTCCATTTGGTACCGGCATTAAAGGTCGTAAGCTCGGCAGCGGTGTAGGCAGAAACTTTTCCCTTCATTGACGTTAACGCCTGCAGGTCGCTGGGACGATAAAGCACCGGCACGCCGTCACGGCTAAGCTGTACGGTTATCCAGATGGCCTGAGCCTGATTTTGCAGCGCCAGCTTAATGGCCGGCAGGGTATTTTCTGGCGCGTCGCCCGTGCCGCCACGATGCGCAATGATTTCTGGGCTGGCCCAGAGCGAGGTGCTGAGAAACAGCAGCGAGGCGGCAATCCGTTTGTTCATGAAACGATCTCCAGAGATTTTTTAAAATAATGAATTATAAGGTTTTTATAGGATTCTCTTTTTAACATAGCCGTATGACGGTAATGAGACGCTAAAACGGCTGTCGCATTAAATGTTGTTTGTTATACTGTATGCAATTACAGGTGTGGTGAATGGAATGCGCAAAATCATTCATGTCGATATGGACTGCTTTTTTGCTGCGGTAGAGATGCGGGACAATCCGGCGCTGCGGGATATTCCCATTGCTATCGGCGGCAGCCGCGTAAAGCGGGGCGTCATCAGCACGGCAAACTACCCGGCGCGCAAATTTGGCGTGCGCAGCGCCATGCCTACGGCGATGGCCCTGAAGCTTTGCCCCCACTTAACCCTGTTGCCGGGTCGCTTTGAGGCCTACAAAGAAGCGTCGCTGCATATTCGCGATATCTTCTCCCGCTACACCTCTCTCATTGAGCCCCTGTCGCTTGACGAAGCCTATCTCGACGTTACGGAAAGCCTGCATTGCCACGGCTCGGCAACGTTGATGGCGCAGGAGATTCGCCAAACCATCTCCAACGAACTCAACCTCACCGCCTCGGCGGGGGTGGCGCCGGTAAAATTCCTGGCCAAGATCGCGTCCGATCTTAATAAGCCCAACGGTCAGTATGTGATCACGCCCGATGACGTCCCGGCGTTCTTAAAAACCCTGTCGCTCAGTAAAATCCCCGGGGTGGGCAAAGTATCTGCGGCAAAGCTGGAGAGCATGGGGCTTCGCACCTGCGAAGATGTGCAAAATAGCGATCTTGCTATGCTCCTTAAGCGGTTCGGTAAATTTGGCCGGGTGTTGTGGGAGCGAAGCCAGGGGATTGACGATCGCGACGTTAATAGCGAGCGGCTGCGAAAATCGGTTGGTGTGGAGCGCACCCTGAGTGATGACATTCATGACTGGGCGGAGTGTGAAAAAATCATTACCGAACAGCTCTATCCCGAGCTAGAGCGGCGACTGGCGAAAGTGAAGCCAGACCTGTTAATTGCCCGTCAGGGGGTCAAACTTAAATTTAACGATTTTCAGCAGACGACCCAGGAGCACGTCTGGCCGCGTCTCAACAAAGACGACCTTGTCGCCACCGCGAAGAAAACCTGGGCAGAGCGTCGGGCAGGGCGGGGCGTACGGCTGGTGGGTTTACACGTCACGCTATTGGATCCGCAATTAGAGCGGCAGCTGTTGCTGGGGTTATAAAAAAGCCCGGCGGAGCCGGGCTTGATGGCGAGCAGAAATGCTTACTTCGCCGGGATGGCTTTCAGCAGTTCTGTCAGCAGGGTCCAGTAGTGGCCCACGCTTTCAATATGAACTTGCTCGTCTGGCGAGTGCGGACCCGTAATGGTTGGGCCGATAGACACCATGTCCATATCCGGGTACGGTTTTTTAAACAGACCGCACTCCAGACCGGCGTGAATCACCTGAATGTTCGGGGTGCTGTTGAACAGACGCTGGTAGGTTTCACGAACCAGGGCCATTACCGGCGAGCTTGCGTCCGGCTGCCAGCCTGGATAGCTGCCTTTTGCGGATGTTTTCGCTCCGGCCAGGGCGCCCAGCGACTCCAGCATACTCACAACGTACTCTTTACCGCTGTCGATAAGTGAACGGATCAGGCAGATGATTTCTGCGCTGTCGTCGCTCATGGTCACCACACCCACGTTCAGGGAGGTTTCCACCACCCCTTTCGCGACGTCGGAGTTACGGATCACGCCGTTTGGTGTGGCATTCAGCAACTGAACAAAGGCGTCACGGGATGCGGTAGTCAGCGCCGCTTTGTCGCTGGAGACGGCTTCGAGCACCACGGTCAGGTTCTTCTCTTTCACCGAGAGTTCGTTTTTCAGGATATCCAGATAGACGTTCGCCTGGTTTTTCAGCGCGTCGGCTTTGTCAGCCGCAACGGCGACGGTGGCGAAGGCTTCGCGCGGGATGGCGTTACGCAGGGTGCCGCCATTGAAATCGACAAGGCGCAGATCCAGTTCGGCCGCGTGGCCTGCCAGGAAGCGTGCCAGCAGTTTGTTCGCATTGCCCAGGCCCAGGTGAATATCGCCGCCGGAGTGGCCACCTTTCAGCCCTTTCAGGGTCAGCTTAAAGGTCTGGAAATTGGCGGGTACCGCTTCACGGGTCAACGGCAGGGTGGCGATGAAATCGATACCGCCAGCGCAACCCATGTAGATCTCACCCTCTTCTTCGGAGTCGGTGTTGATCAGGATATCTGCCTGCAGCCAGTTCGCCTGCAGACCAAATGCGCCGTCCATACCCGCTTCTTCCGTCATGGTCAGCAACACTTCCAGCGGGCCATGCTCAACGCTGTCATCAGCCAGTACGGCCAGGGCAGAGGCCATGCCGATACCATTATCCGCGCCCAGCGTGGTGCCGCGCGCTTTAACCCACTCGCCGTCGATGTACGGCTGAATCGGATCTTTAGTGAAGTCGTGAACGGTGTCGTTGTTTTTCTGTGGAACCATGTCCAGGTGCGCTTGCAGTACAACTGCTTTGCGGTTTTCCATGCCTTTGGTGGCAGGTTTACGGATCAGAATGTTACCAACCTGGTCGCGCTCGGCGTGCAGCCCTTTTTCCTTCGCCCAGCCCATGATGTGTTCGGCAAGCTGTTCTTCGTGATAGGAAGGGTGAGGAATGGAGCAGATTTTGGCAAAAATATCCCACAGCGGTTGTGGAGATAGTTGAGACAGTTCAGACACTATGAGTCTCCTTGTCGATATCCTGCAACAGGGATGCAGGACACGGGGTTAGCAGGTTTAGAGTCACCACAAGTCAGACTTGCGAGATGCGGTTGAGAATACCACTTTCTCTGGCAACGCATAGTATTAAGCATGCAAAAACTCCACCCCATGCCGCTTAACACTGGTTTTTAGTGCGTCAGATCTCTATAATCTCGCGCAACCTGGTTCACCCTCATTTTTTTAAGCCGTATATAAACAGGCTGGGACACTTCACATGAGCGAAAAATACGTCGTCACCTGGGACATGTTGCAGATTCACGCACGCAAACTGGCTGCGCGTCTGATGCCTTCCGAACAGTGGAAAGGCATTATTGCCGTCAGCCGTGGCGGTCTGGTACCGGGGGCGCTGCTGGCACGTGAGCTGGGTATTCGTCATGTCGATACCGTCTGCATCTCAAGCTACGACCATGACAACCAGCGTGAGCTGACAGTACTCAAGCGCGCCGAAGGTGATGGCGAAGGCTTTATCGTTATTGACGACCTGGTCGATACCGGTGGCACCGCGGTCGCTATTCGCGAAATGTATCCAAAAGCGCATTTCGTCACTATCTTCGCAAAACCGGCGGGTAAACCACTGGTGGATGATTATGTGATTGATATCCCGCAAGATACCTGGATTGAGCAGCCATGGGATATGGGTGTTGTCTTCGTACCGCCTATTTCAGGCCGCTAAATCCTCTTTTTAACGCCCGGTGACGCCGGGCGTTATTGTTTTTGCCTGTAGCACGTTACAATAGCCTTCTCTGACGTATCTCTAGAGGCAGCGCGAAATGACCCAGGCGAATCTCAGCGAAATTCTCTTCAAACCCAAATTCAAACATCCGGAAACCTCGACCCTGGTTCGCCGCTTCAACAGTGGCACAGAGCAGCAGGTGCAGTCCGCGCTGGATGGCAAAAATATTCCTCACTGGTATCGCATGATTAACCGCCTGATGTGGATTTGGCGCGGGATCGATCCGCGTGAAATTCTTGAGGTGCAGGCGCGCATTGTGATGAGTGATGCCGAGCGTACCGATCCGGAACTGTACGACACGGTGGTGGGATATCGTGGCGGCAACTGGATCTATGAGTGGGCAAAACAGGCGATGCTCTGGCAGCAGAAAGCCACGCAGGAGCCAGACCCGGCCCTCAGCGGCCAGCACTGGCTGCACGCCGCCGACCTTTACAGTATCGCGGCGTATCCGCATCTGAAGGGCGATGAGCTGGCAGAGCAGGCGCAGGCGCTGGCGAATCGCGCCTATCAGGAGGCCGCGCAGCATCTGCCTGGGCGGATACGTGAAATCGAATTCACCATTCCCGGCGGCCCCTCCGTGACCGGGTTCCTGCATATGCCCGCAGGCGAGGGTCCCTTCCCGACGGTAATGATGTGCGGCGGCCTCGATTCTCTGCAGACCGATTATTACAGCCTTTATGAACGCTATTTCGCCCCGCAGGGCGTCGCGATGCTCACCCTGGATATGCCCTCTATTGGCTTCTCTTCGAAATGGAAGCTGACCCAGGATTCCAGCTTGCTCCATCAGCACGCCCTGAGATCGCTGGAAAAAAATCCCTGGGTCGATCATACCCGCGTCGCGGCATTTGGTTTCCGTTTTGGTGCGAACGTGGCGGTGCGTCTGGCCTATCTGGAGTCGTCACGCCTGAAGGCGGTTGCCTGTCTCGGTCCGGTCGTCCACGCCCTGCTTAGCGAACCCGCCCGGCAGGGGGGCGTGCCAGAGATGTATCTGGATGTGCTCGCCAGCCGCCTGGGCATGCAGCAAGCCTCCGACGAGGCGCTGCGCATCGAGCTCAACCGTTATTCGTTAAAAACGCAGGGCTTGCTGGGGCGACGCTGCCCAACGCCGATGCTCTCGGGCTACTGGAAGAACGATCCATTCAGCCCGGAAGAGGAGTCACGTTTAATCACCTCGTCATCTGTCGATGGCAAGCTGCTGGAGGTGCCGTTTAGCCCGGTTTACCAGAATTTTGACAAAGCACTGCAGAAAATCTCGCGTTGGATCCATCAGAGATTGTGTTGATTGATTGCTAATTTTTTGTGGTTTGGTAAAACAGTGGCTTCACAAAAGGAGATCGCAATGACGTTACCGAGTGGACATCCGAAAAGTAGAATGATCAAAAAGTTCATGGCTCTTGGCCCGTACATCCGGGAAGAGCAGTGCGAAGGGGCACGCTTTTTTTTCGATTGCCTGGCAGTTTGCGTCAATGTTAAGCCCGCGCCGGAAAAGCGCGAATTCTGGGGCTGGTGGATGGAGATGGAAGCAGAAGAGAGCCGATTTACTTACAGCTACCAGTTTGGTCTGTTTGATAAAGATGGGCACTGGCAGGCGGTCGCCATTAAAGATCCCGAGGTGGTGCAGCGTCTGGAACACACCCTGCGTGAATTCCATGAAAAAGCACGCACTCTGCTGGCAAGTTTTGAACTGAAACTGGAACCTGCCGATGATTTCACCAATCAACCGGTGAAACTTACCGCCTGATTGCGGGGTCACCAATACAAAATAAAAAAGCCCGGCGCTCTGGCAGCCGGGCTTTTTTTTAGTCTGAATTAGAACTGGTAGGTCATACCTAGGGCAACGATGTCGTCGCTGCTCACGCCCAGCGCATTATCGTCGTCGATCTGGTTGATTTTATAATCAACAAACGCGGACATGTTTTTGTTGAAATAATAGGTCGCGCCCACATCGATATATTTCACGAGATCTTCGCTGCCGATCCCTTCAATATTTTTGCCTTTAGACTGGACATAACCCAGGGATGGGCGCAGACCAAAGTCAAATTGATATTGTGCCACTACTTCAAAGTTCTGTGCTTTATTCGCAAAGCCACCGGAAATAGGGGTCATATTACGGGTTTCGGTATACATAGCCGCCAGGTAGATATCGTTAGCGTCATATTTCAGACCGGTACCCCAGGCTTCGGCTTTGTCGCCGTTACCACGTGCCAGCAAGTTCTGATCGTTAGTACGATCGGAGTTGGTATACGCGCCGCTCACCGCAAACGCGCTGCCGCCGAAGTCATAGCTTAAAGAGGTACCGAAGCCGTCGCCGTTCTGTTTCTTGGCGTCACGGTTTTCATTTTTACCCTGATATTGCAGGGTCAGGTCCAGGCCATCTACCGCACCGAAGAAGTCGGTGTTGCGATACGTCGCCAGGCCGCTGGAGCGTTTGGTCATGAAGTTATCGGTCTGACCAGAGGAGTCGCCGCCGAATTCGGGGAACATATCGGTCCAGGCTTCTACGTCGTACAGTGCGCCCAGGTTACGGCCATAGTCGAAAGAACCAATATCTTTAATTTTAAGACCGGCGAAGGCCAGACGGGTCTTTTGCGTAGCGTCGCTCTCGGCTTTGTTGCCAGAGAATTCTGCTTCCCAGCGACCGTAACCGGTCAGCTGATCGTTAATTTGAGTTTCGCCTTTAAAGCCGAAACGGACGTAGGTCTGGTCACCATCTTTGGCGTCGTCATCACTGAGGTAGTGCATGGCTTTTACTTTACCGTACACATCCAGTTTATTTCCGTTTTTATTAAAAACTTCTGCTGCGTGAACAGATGCGGAAGCAACAACGCTCATTACCACTAATGCCAGAGTACTCTTTTTCATTTTCAATCCTGAGTGTTTTGTAAACGCGCTAATATTCGCTGAGCAATAAGAATCGACTTATTACCCCGTGAAAAACAGGAAGGGTTTTAACGTCCGCGGGTGAACGTTTTATGACAATTTCAGAATAATTTCAAAAAGCGCTGATTTATTATTTCAGTAATAAAAATGTAAAAATCTGCCGCTACGCTTCCTGATCCCGCGCAATAAAGTGTTCCCCTCTGCGCAAAGCCTGTTGGCAACGCGGCTCAGTCCTGCTAAAACGTCTGATTAACATCATTTTCCCTTATTGTTGAACGGCAGAGAATCATGAGTGATAGCCAGACGCTGGTCGTAAAACTCGGTACCAGTGTATTAACAGGCGGATCGCGCCGCCTTAATCGCGCCCATATCGTTGAGCTGGTGCGCCAGTGCGCGCAGCTGCATGCCGCAGGGCATCGCATTGTTATTGTTACCTCCGGCGCGATTGCCGCCGGGCGCGAACATCTGGGCTACCCTGAACTCCCCGCAACGATTGCCTCCAAGCAACTGCTCGCCGCCGTGGGCCAGAGCCGCCTGATTCAGCTCTGGGAGCAGCTCTTCTCCATTTACGGCATCCACGTAGGCCAGATGTTGCTGACCCGCGCAGACATGGAAGACCGCGAGCGTTTCCTGAACGCGCGGGATACCCTGCGCGCGCTTCTGGATAACAACATTGTGCCGGTCATCAACGAAAACGATGCGGTGGCCACCGCCGAAATCAAAGTCGGCGATAACGATAACCTCTCTGCACTGGCGGCTATTCTGGCGGGGGCCGATAAACTGCTGCTGCTGACCGACCAGCAAGGGCTGTTCACCGCCGATCCGCGTACCAACCCACAGGCTGAACTGATCACCGATGTGAAAGGGATCGACGATGCGCTGCGTGCGATTGCCGGCGACAGCGTTTCGGGCCTGGGGACGGGCGGCATGGGCACAAAACTGCAGGCTGCGGACGTGGCTTGCCGCGCGGGCATCGACACCATTATTGCGGCGGGCAGCCGTCCTGGCGTGATTGGCGATGTGATGGAGGGTATCTCTGTCGGCACGCGTTTCCATGCCGAAGCGACGCCGCTGGAGAATCGTAAACGCTGGATCTTCGGTGCTCCTCCGGCGGGGCAGCTCACCGTGGACGAAGGCGCGACCGCGGCAATTCTGGAACGTGGGAGCTCATTGCTTCCAAAAGGCATTAAAAACGTGACAGGTAACTTCTCCCGTGGTGAAGTGATCCGCATCTGCAATCAGGAAGGGCGCGATATTGCCCACGGCGTTTCTCGCTATAACAGCGATGCGCTGCGCCGTATCGCAGGCCATCACTCCCAGCAGATTGACGCGATTCTCGGGTATGAATATGGCCCGGTTGCTGTTCATCGTGACGATATGATCATTCGCTAAGGAGCCAGAAAATGTTGGAACAAATGGGCGCCGCCGCCAAAGCCGCCTCGTACAAGCTGGCGCTCCTCTCCAGCCGCGAGAAAAACCGCGTGCTGGAAAAAATCGCTGATTATCTGGAAGCGCAGTCCGCTGAGATTCTGCTCGCCAACGAACAGGATCTGCTGGAAGCCCGTCGCAATGGTCTGAGCGAGGCGATGCTTGACCGCCTGGCCCTGAATCCGGCGCGTCTGAAAGGTATCGCCGACGATGTGCGTCAGGTCTGCAATCTGGCCGACCCGGTTGGACAAGTTATTGACGGCGGTCTGCTGGACAGCGGCCTGCGCATTGAACGTCGCCGCGTACCGCTGGGCGTAATCGGCGTGATTTATGAAGCCCGCCCGAACGTGACGGTGGATGTTGCCTCCCTGTGCCTGAAGACCGGCAACGCCGCGATCCTGCGCGGCGGGAAAGAGACCTGGCGTACCAACGCCGCTACCGTGAAAGTGATTCAGCAAGCGCTGGAAGAGTGCGGCCTGCCAGCCGGTGCCGTACAGGCGATCGAAAGCCCGGATCGCGCGCTGGTAACCGAAATGCTGCGCATGGATAAGTACATCGATATGTTGATCCCGCGCGGTGGCGCTGGCCTGCACAAACTGTGCCGCGAACAATCAACGATCCCGGTGATCACCGGAGGGATCGGGGTGTGTCACATCCTGGTCGATGAGAGCGCCGAGATCGACCCGGCGCTGAAGATCATCGTTAACGCTAAAACCCAGCGTCCCAGCACCTGTAACACCGTTGAAACGCTGCTGGTACACCGGGGCATCGCCAGCGCCTTCCTGCCGGCGCTGAGTAAGCAGATGGCGGAAAGCGGCGTCACCCTCCACGCGGAACCGGATGCGCTGGCACTGCTGCAAAACGGCCCGGCGAAGGTTGAGGCGGTGAAAGCGGAACAGTATGACGACGAATACCTGTCGCTGGATCTGAACGTCAAACTGGTGGCCGATCTGGATGAGGCCATTGCGCATATCCGTGAACATGGCACGCAGCACTCTGATGCTATCCTGACCCGCACGCTGCGCCATGCCGACCGCTTTATCAATGAAGTGGACTCATCGGCGGTGTACGTCAATGCCTCTACCCGCTTCACCGACGGCGGCCAGTTTGGCCTGGGCGCGGAAGTGGCAGTAAGCACCCAGAAGCTGCATGCGCGTGGCCCAATGGGGCTTGAAGCCTTAACTACCTACAAGTGGGTCGGCTTCGGCGACGACACGGTGCGTCGCTAACGACGCTGATGCACGCGGGTGGCTTGTAGGGCCGCCCGCGTTACTCTTCCAGCCGCTGCCCTGTGCGCTCTTGCGCCGCCGAGTCGAGCGCGGCCATCTGCTCCTGCAACGCTGCCAGACTGAGCGGCCGCCCAATCAAGTACCCCTGGGTTTCATCGCACTCCATCATCATCAGTTTTTGCAGCTGTCCTTCCGTCTCAACCCCCTCCGCCGTGATGCTCAGCGAAAAAGCTTTGCCGAGGCCGATAATATTTTCAACTATGGTGTTGGCACTGTCGCTCTCCGGCATGCCGGAGATAAAGGACTTATCGAGCTTGATCCCATCGAACGGGAAGTTGCGCAGATAGCTGAGGGAGGAGTAGCCGGTGCCAAAATCGTCCATTAGCAATTTCACCCCCAGCTTCTTAAGCGCCAGCATCAGCTCAAGGCTATTTTCCGGGTTCCATAGCGTGGCGTTTTCAGTGATCTCAATCTCCAGCCGCGCCGGGTCGAGCCCGGAGAGGGTTAATGCGTCACGGATGCGCTCTACCAGGCTCCAGGACTGGAACTCCACGGCGGAGATGTTGACCGACACCGAGAGGCCATTCAGAGATTGCTGCGCATCGCGACAGGCGGTCTTAAGCACCCAGTCACTGAGCGCAACGATAAGGCCGGTCTCTTCTGCCAGCGAGATAAACTGATCGGGCATGAGCAGGCCAAGCTCAGGATGTTCCCAGCGGATGAGGGCCTCCACGGCGATAATCCGCGATGAGTTGTGTCCATAGCGCGGCTGATACACCAGGCGGAACTGCTCTTTCTTGATGGCCTCGCGCAGGCCGTTTTCCATCTCGCGGCGTTGCACCATCTGCTCGGCCATTTCCGCAGTGTAAAAGAGCCATTTGTTACGCCCGCTGCTTTTGGCTTTATAAAGCGCGATGTCTGAGAAGCGCAGCAGTTCGCCCGCGTCGACGGCATCCTGCGGGGCCATCGCAATCCCGATACTGGCGCCGATAAATATCTCATTGCCGTTGATAAAGAACGGCCGCGCCAGCTCGGCGAGAATACGTTCACACAGATGTTCGATATCCTGACGATCGAGAATATCGGAGATAATCAGGATAAATTCGTCTCCCCCCTGGCGTGCCACCAGATCGTAGTCGCGCACGCAGTGGCGTAGACGGGCCGAGACCTCATGCAGCACGGTATCGCCAGCACCGTGACCGAACAGATCATTCACCGGCTTGAACTTATCCAGATCGAGGCTGATCATTGCCAGCGGATGCGCCTGCGTAGGCTGCGCTTGCAGCTTACCCTCCAGAAACTCGCGCATTCTTACCCGGTTAGGCAGGCCAGTCAGTTCGTCATGGCGCGAGAGATACTGCACGCGCGCCTGGGCTTCAACTTCGAGCGTGACGTCCGTGGCGGTGCCCCGGTAGCCGGTAATCCCTTCCGGCGTGATAACAGGCTTCAGGGCGATATGACAATAGCGCTGGTGGCCCATTGCCGAAAGATAGCGGCAGTGAAGCAGCCGGCGATGGCCCGTCTGGCCCGGCAGGGTGATCCACTCCGCCAGCGGTTGACCCTCAGCCTCTAAAAATTCGGTCACCGGACGGCCAATCCATGCCGATATGCTGTGCCCGGTAATGCCGGGAAAGCGGTCCGAGAGCCAGGTAAAACGCAGGTCAGGGTCCGTTTCCCAGATCCAGTCCGTGGTGGCCTCGGCCACGTCGCGAAAGCGCCTTTCGCTGGCGGTGAGGGCAAGACGACTTTGGGTCAGCAGGAAGGTGTTTTCATCAAACATCCGGGCTTTTTTGAGCGCGTTGCGTCCCAGAATCACCCCGGCAAAGCCGGTACAGAGCGCCAGTAAAATCAGCAGCGGCAGGATGTAGCGCATCAGTTCCCGACCGGGGTTTTCGCTTTTCCACTCAAAAGCGATCTGCTGCCCGTCGATAGGCAGGGTGGCAACGCCGCGACGCCCCGCTAACTCCGGCGCATTGCTACGTTGCACGCGGGCCTGGGCGATGCCGTACTCTTCCCCCATCGCCATCAACTTTTTGTCATCCAGCACGTCAACAAACACCAGTACAGGCGCCGGGCCGGGAATACGTGTTATGCGTGAGTCATCGCCAGGGGTAATGCGCGCCGCTGACACCAGGGCGGGATGTCCAGCTTTCATGACGATGGTGCTGGCCAGCGGTTCCCCGTCCGGCCTGTCGATTTTATGCAATAGCTCTGGAATGGGGTTATCCCCCAGCCACGCTTGCAGAGGCCGCGTGACCAGCGCGCCGTCGATAACGCTATAGCGCGTCTGGCCGGCACCGTCGAGTACGAATATTCCCTCGTACTCAAAATCACGCCAGAGCGTGGCGCCCATATTTTGCCGGGTATAAGCCCATTCAACGTCCACATAGGGGTGAAGGTGCTGATAGGCCTCGCCCCACCAGGCATAGTCTTTGATATGGGTGGTTAGGATATCAATGCGGTTATGGATCGCTTTTTCCAGCAGCAGGGCGCTATGTTTATCGGTTTCCTGGTTGATATTGTGCACGATAATCAGCAGCACAATGATGGCGATGACAAACAGGGCCGATAGCAGTGACACCATGAGCATCAGGGCGCGTTTGATAAAGGAGGCCGTACTTTTATGCTCCAGAACCGGCCCGGTCGTCTCATCATTGACAAAAAGTTTCTGCATCCGATACCCACTCCCGATTTTATTGCAGCGGTCTGGGGAAGTATCGACCTGCGCTCACGGGGCTTTATTTTAGAGAGATAAAAATGAAGATAGCTGATTTCGAAAGGAAAGAGAGCAGGGAGTGGCCGCGAGCGGGTCTTTTAATGATAAATGTGAAGGCAGGGGGGACCGCGTTTTGGTTAGGGTTACCCATACATTTTGTGCTGATTATTCAGGGCTTGATGCAAAAAACATCAACTGGAAGGCGAAGGTGTTGACGGGGAAAGCGCTTTTTCTTAACCTTGCAAACCGTTGTCACGTTCGTGACAGGCCTGAAAAGCCGATATAGCTCAGTTGGTAGAGCAGCGCATTCGTAATGCGAAGGTCGTAGGTTCGACTCCTATTATCGGCACCATTTTTTCCAATAAAATCATCTGGTTACTGTTGCGTTGTTTTGCTTTTCTTAACACAAATGTGCATTTTTGCGCGTTGTGAGTGTGGCAAAATTGTGGCAGGTATCTTTTTGGAATGAGAAGATACGCTATACATCTCAATCCATCTCAACATACCTTGAACCAGCTCGTAGATGCTGTAAGATCTGTGAATAGTTTTTCTACTTTACCTAAGTTCATGATATCGGATTAGTTTATAGTTTAAGGATAATATGTGTGAACAGATCTATTTATTTTGATTTATGTGAGAAAAGGCTTACGTTGCTATGCTATAGCGTTGAATTAAGAGGGAAGTTAAATATTCTTAACTATAATCTTCATTGTGAAGATTTTTATGTGCACTTCTTTAATTTATTATTTGGATATTCCCTAAAGAATACTAATCAAGAGAAGCATAATTTTGAGGGTATCGATCTTATCGATGAGAATGGGAAGATAGTATTACAGGTTTCATCAACTGCAACTAAAACAAAAATTGATTCAGCCTTGAACAAAGACTTAAGATTATATAAAGGCCATCAGTTTAAATTTATATCAATTTCAAAAGATGCTAGTGATTTAAGAAATAAAACTTACACAAATCCTCATGCTTTGGTTTTTATACCGCAGCAAGATATTCATGATGTAAAATCGATACTTAATGTTATTTCACATCTTGACATAACAAAACAGAAAGAAATACACGGTTTTCTTAAAAATGAGTTACAAGAGGAATCTGATAATGTTTTAATCGAAACAAATATTGCTGCTGTTATAAATATATTAGCTAAGGAGGATTTTTCTAATGTTGAAACCACTGACTTCCCGCAACCATTCGATGTAACTGACAAGATTACATTTAATAATTTGAATGCAGCTGAATATATTGTTGAAGATTACAAAATCCATCATGGGAAAGTATCCCGCATTTATTCAGAGTTCAACCAGATGGGTAAAAATTCAAGCCTTTCAGTTTTGTCTTCCTTTAGAACTATCTTCGTAAAATTGAGTACACAATACACTGGAGATGAGCTATTTTTTAAAATAATTGACAGCTCTGTTGAAATGGTCAGAAAAAGTGCGAATTTTACACAAATACCATTAGAGGAACTGGAGCTTTGTGTTAGTATACTTGCAGTGGACGCGTTCATACGCTGTAAAATTTTTAGGGACCCTAACGGAGTGAATGATGTTGTTACCAAAGGACATTCATCCTAAAGATAGCTTATATTATAACGGTGGGTTTATTATAGATACGCTGAAACGTTTCGATGAAATTGAATTGATCGATCTTTTTTACGAAACAAAGAAAAAAATTGAAATGTCTATATCAATTTTTGTTTTATCTCTTGACTGGTTATACCTAGCAGGAATAGTTGAATTAAATCCAAAGGGGAAATTGGAATATGTTCATAAAATCTCTCCAGATAGCCAATAAAGATGGGGTTATACGCTTAATAAAGTTTCATGCTGGTTTGAATTTGATCGTTGATGAAACGCCAGTTGATGAGGCATCAACCGAGTCAACCAAAACCACTGGCAATAATGTTGGTAAAACAACAGTATTAATGTTAGTCGATTTTTGTTTAGGCGCAGATGCTAAAGGCATTTATACTGACCCAGAAACTAAAAAGGGCGAATATACACTAGTTAAAAACTTCTTGATTGAAACAGAGGTTTTAATAACCCTAACACTTGTTGAGGATTTAGATGATCCGCTAGCTAAGACCATCGTCATTGAGCGAAATTTTCTCTCTCGTAAAAAATGTATCAGAAGAATTAATGGACTACAAAAAACTATCGAAGAGTTTGAAGAGACGTTAACAGACGTATTAGTTACTGGCCATTATGGTAATAAGCCTACCTTTTCCCAAATAATATCTAATAATATAAGATATAAAGAACTCAGTGTCACCCATACGCTGAGAACACTAAGCTCATTTACTCGTGATGATGAATATGAGACCCTTCATTTATTTCTTCTTGGATGTGATTTTGGAAAAGGAGCTCTTAAACAAAATTTGTTAGCTAGCATCCGAATGGAAACAACCTTCAAGAATAGGTTGGAGTCTAAACAAACTCGCACTGCATATGAGACATCACTAGCATTATTGATTTCGGAAATTAATGATTTAGATCTGAAAAAGTCTACTTTCTATATCAACCCTAACTTTGAAAATGATCTCAATGCTTTGGATGATATTAAGTATCAATTGAGCACTATAGGTTCAAAATTAAGTAAGCTTAAATTACGGAAAGAACTCATAGTTGAGGCGGTAAAAGATATTGAAAGTGGCAAGATGGAAATTGACACTAATCAATTGAAAGATTTATATACTGAAGCCAGTAATAATATAAAGAATATTCAGGTGAAATTTGAATCATTACTTTCCTTCCACAACCAAATGGTTGAAGAAAAAGTTAAATTCATATCAAAAGAATTACCTGTAATAACTAGTGAGATTAGTAAAACTCAAGAAGATTTAACTACACTTCTTGCCAAAGAAAAAGAGTTAGTTGAAAATATAAATAAAAGCGGTTCGTTTGATGAACTTGAAGGACTAGTCTTAGAATTAAATGAAAAACACCGAAAAAAAGGTGAGTTCGAAGCCATTATTAACCAAATTGAGAAAACTGAAAAGAATATCGAAGAGTTAAACGCTCAAGTAGATGCTATTAACAATAATTTATTTTCTGATGATTTTGAGTTAGAAGTTCAATCTCAGGTAAATAAGTTCAATAAATATTTTTCAACTGTATCTCAAGAGTTATACGGTGAACAATATGCTTTGAAATATGATATTGTTACAGCATCAAAAACAGGGAAAAAAATATACAAATTCAGTTCGTTTAATACCAATTTTAGTTCAGGGAAAAAACAAGGAGAAATTGTTTGTTTTGATATTGCATATATTTTATTTGCAGATGAAGAAAACATTCCTTGTTTCCATTTTTTGTTAAATGACAAAAAAGAACTGATGCATGGCAATCAACTGGTCAGAATAGCTAATCTTGTTGAACGTTACAAATCTCAAATTCAGTATGTTGCATCTATATTGAAGGATAAACTTCCAAAAGAACTGAGCGATGAGAAAAACTTCATTGTGAAATTATCTCAAGAGAATAAATTATTCCGCATTGAGAATAATTAATCTTGTTAAATATATGCCGTTGATAATACACATTATTAACGGCAGATTTTGATATCAGTTACATTTTTGACGCCAGTCATGATGAACATTTTGTAAGTTTATCCAAAAATCCGGATCCGTGTGAAATGCTTCAGCAAGTAATAATGCTTCTTTTAAGGATATTGGATCATTATGTATTATAATTTTCCTTATTCTACTATAAGACATTCCTGTCAATTCTGCTAATTTACATAAAGACATATTCATAGGTTTCAAGAATTCTTCATTAAGTATTTCACCTACAGTGCTTGGTTCAGCCTTTTTTGTCCTCACAATTCTCACCTTTCTACTTGTTAGATAACAACTTTTACATCAGTGATAACTCGTTTTAGATAATACCTAATTGCTTTACCTCAACAATTCATTATAGAATTTTTTCGTCTAATGTGGGATGTCCCCTCCGCCCAGAGCTACAAATACTCAAGCCCGGCCTCACCTGTCGGGTTTAGTATCCCTATCTTTCTGGTTTTATTGCGAGTAGCGTTGCTATGCAGCAAAAACACCTATCCATTGACCATTCCTTTCTATTTGGGATCAGGTTTTGTCCTTCATACATACTTAGTAAAATTTAAATTTGTTTAGCTAAACAAGCCATCGAGGAGCATTTTTCTGTTACTCGTTTCGATATATCCGTTGTTAATGATGGTACTCTCACAATTATAAGATTCCACAGAGGTTAGCTAACCTTTGCAGGTAACTATAGCCAAAATCCAAAATTTACATTTTGTTTCATTTTATGTGTTGCAATTTAGTTTAGCTAAACAACATGGCTTGGCCATGTATAAGCTGTGTATTTATCCACAGATTCAGTTAATAATGCTGTTCATAACCTGTATATTTATTTTCATTATTATTGACATATGAAGTAGGGTTTATTGACATTTGAAGTAGAGTTTCATGACATATGAGGTACGGTATTAATCCAAAATTATCATAATAAACAATTGAATATATCTCTTTTCCACAACCCTCTAACCAGATCTTTAACCCTATATATAACCAAAAAGATTAAAAGAATTATTAAAACCTTAGGGGTGTTCGAAAAATGCTCAAAAAAAATAATTTCCTTCAGGATAAAAACCCACTGAATAAAAAGCCCTGTTGACATAACTTTTTTTCGCAGTAAATTTTAATTATTCTCAATTCATAACGTTGGTTTGCAAATTTTAGCAGCTAAAATTTTAGCCGCTAAAGCCCTCTAATTTTTACTGAGAGATAGGTTCTTCGATGAAATCAGTTATGCCAGAACTTATAACCGCTGAAGAGTTGGCTTTTGCGTTAAAGAAAACCGTAAAAAGTATACGCAGTGATGCAACGCGAAATCCAAAGTGTCTTCCACCAAGATGCCGTCTTCCAGGTAATAAACGCCTTCTCTGGCGTAGAGAAGATGTTAAGGACTGGATAGATAAATCCGTTGAGTCAAAGAAAGAGAATGATGATATATCGAAAGAAATAAATAAGTCTCAAAGGAGACGTGGTAGACCACCAAAGCTCAAGCCGCAAGAATAAAAAATATTCCTTGGGGTATACAAATAATTTTCCTTCCAATAAACACATAGGCTGCACACTTTTACACGACTAATCCTGCACAAATGCTTTAGGAAAACACACTGAGTACACAGGAATACACAATACGTACACAGATTCACAACGGCAAATGTAGGGCAGGACATGTAAAGTAGGCCCACCGTAAACGGTGCTTCTACTTTACCTTCCCTTATTCGCAGCTAGGCTGCTCAACGGAGTCCTGCTCTGCGAGGCTGATCGGCTACCGCCTGTATGGAGAATGATATGACCGTTTCTCAGACTAGAAAAAATAGTACACCAATTAAAGTCTATTGTTTGCCAGATGAAAAAGCGCAAATCCAGGAAAATGCAGAAGCATCTGGCTTAAGTGTAGCGAGTTTCATTCGTAAAGTAGCAATGGGTTATCAGGTTGAGTCTATTGTAGATATTGAACAGGTTATAGAGCTTAGCCGAGTAAATGCTGATCTTGGTCGACTTGGTGGGTTACTTAAACTGTGGTTAGCTAACGATCCACGCACAGTTGATTTTTCACCCTCATTGATAAAAACGTTGCTTGCTAAAATAGAATTAACCAGACAAGAACTAAGGAATATTATGGATAGAATCTTGGACAAATAAATTTATGGTTTCCTAAATCTCTGTATCTGCTAAAAGTACGAGTTTTCAATATCAATAATCAGTTAAAATTGAGGTGGGCAAATGAAGTTAATGCTCCGAGTATTTTCATCACCGAGAGGGATTTTAGCAGCTAAAAAATCATTAGCAGCTTCCTTCCTGGCGTCCATTATGGCATTACCGGCGACAGCCGGTATCCCTGTAATCGATGGTACTAATGTGGTGCAGACCACAATCAGCGCAGTCAACAACGTTCAAGCAGTGGCAAAACAGATCCAGCAGTACCAGACGCAGCTGCAGCAGTATGAAAACATGCTCAAAAATACAGTCGCACCTGCTGCCTATATCTGGGATCAGGCCAATTCGACCATCAACAAATTGTTGCAGGCGCAGGACACCCTTAATTACTACAAAAATCAAGCCGGAAGTCTTGATTCATATCTGAAACGTTATCAGGACGTGAATTACTACCGCTCATCACCGTGTTTTAACAGTAATGTTGAATGTACTACGGATGAAATTAGCGCACTGCGTAAAGCTGAGCAGAACAGTTCTGAGGCACGTAAAAAGGCCAATGACGCCGTGTTTAAGGCTCTCGACGAACAGCAGGAAACACTGCAAAGCGATGCTGATAACCTTGCAGATTTGCAAACTCAGGCAACCAGCGCACAAGGGCAAATGGAAGCTATTCAGGCCGCTAACCAGCTCGCCAGTGCGCAGACAAACCAGCTACTGCAAATTCGCTCGCTTCTGGTATCCCAACAAAACGCTGCAGCAACACTGGCACAGGCTCAGGCCGATAAAGAGGCCCAACAAATAGTAGCTGATGAAAAAGCGTTAGCTGGCAAGAACACACCAAGCCCGAAGCGAATTTGGTGAGGGATAGCTGAATGAAAGAGAAACTTTTGGTCATTTTTATTCTAATCATTCCATTGATTCTATGCTCTTGCGATAAAAAAGATGAAGATTGTTTATCGACGCCAGAGAATAAATTGAACGAACATAACTACGATAAATGTGCCCTGCGCAGTAATAACAATCCTAGCCCTAAGAGAGAATGGTAATTATGAGAATAGTAAGCAAACTCACTTTTTTGGGAATGATTTTTTTGTTTTCTGTAAATGCTTATGCTGGTCAATTAGATAGTAGCGGATTACTTGATACGTTATTAGATAGGTTTCAGCAAGTAGCCAGCACATGGTCATTAGTAATTGGTGATTATGCAAATTGGCTCTTCTGGGGGCTGGTATTAATAAGTATGGTTTGGACATTTGGTATGTTGGCGATGCAAGGGGAAGGTTTAATAAGTGCACTTGCAGAAATAGTTCGTTTTTTTGCCGTGATTGGTTTTTTTTATTATCTTTTAATCAACGGTCCAGCCATATCACAATCTATAATTAACTCAATGAGACAACTTGCAGCAAATGCTTTAGGAACAAGTACTGGTATTTCACCCTCCAGCATAGTTGATATGGCTTTTGTGATATTAACAAAGGTCAGTTCAGCAGCATCAATTTGGTCTCCAATGATTTCGACCATTATGATAACCGTCGCGATAATAGTATTAGTAGTAATGGCGCTTATCGCGATAAATATGCTAATAATGTTAGTTTCTGCATGGGTGTTGTGTTATGCAGGAGTTATTTTGCTTGGGTTTGGTGGCTCGAAATGGACTTCTGATATAGCAATAAATTACTTACGTACAGTATTATCGATTGGTATTCAGTTATTTACGATGACATTAATCATTGGGATTGGGCAATCATTTATAGATCAGTATTTTTCTATTATTAAAAATGATATTCCTGATCTTAATAGTCTTATTATTTTACTTCTGGCGTCAATTATTCTTTTAGTATTGACGAATAAATTACCGTTGTTGTTATCAGGCGTTGTAGGAGGAGCGTCCTTACAAGGGATCGGTGGTTTTGGAGCAGGTATGATTACTGGCGCTGCTACTACTGCAATCAGTGGCGCTGGGGCAATGGCAATGAGCGCTACAGCACAAGTCAGTGGTGGTGCTTCCGCTCTAAAAGCAGCATTTGAATCTGCCCAAGCGGCGATGGCCGAAGAATCTGGTTCTGGTTATAAAGGTGGTTCAGGTGGAGGATTTGGCGGCGGGGAAGATACCGGTTCCGTAGATACTTCTGGAGGACAACCATCAGGCGGTTCCGGTGGTTCGTCTGCAGGGAGCAATGCAGGTAGCGCCAGCGGAGGAAGCCAGGGGTTTGCTTCATCATTCTCACGAGCTGGCCGCATGGCTTCTCACATGGCGAGCGGGGTGTCTAATGGAGCTGCGGAGTATCAGATGATGAAAGGAAGTACTAATTCTATCCGATCACAACAGACCGTTGGTGGGGAAATAGCGAATCAAATACGTAAACACACCGCCGATCGTCAGAGTAACCACGAACAGGATGAGTTTGAGGGTGATAGTTTAACTGGCAGTAAAAAATCTTGATTTAGACGCGTCAGTTAGCGCGGTAACGTTAACTGACGCTTCCACTAAACACCTGTAAGGAGGTGGATAATGGCTGATTATAATAGCTTTGTTTTGGAAGGAATAAAAATTATTTTTGCCGATAACAACAAGGAGTTTATTAAAGAGATTTGTGAACCATTGATAAATATTCTATGCATCGAAGAGTATTATTCTGCTACGGGAATTTATAATTATGATGATGCTGATGAGCAAACGGAGCTATTGAAAAAAGCAATTTTTAGTTCTAGGAATAATCATTGAGAAGATAGGCTAACATAATGTTAGCCTTTTTCTTATTTTTTCGATTTCTCTATATGGTGATTTAAAATCTCTGCTTTTGCCTCTTCATAAGTTAGCTTACCTTTTATAACTTCATCCTTTATTTTTTGGTAAAATTCTGACCCGCGAGGATCTTTACCTGATAAATATAAGCTAGCCTCTGCTTTCCTAAATGCCTCAATCCTTTTTCTCTTCGTGGTCTCATCCATTTTCATTACTACCTATGTTTTAGTCAGCTGATGAGGTAAATGATATCATTTCGATAACTTCTATTCCTTTAGAATTAATTCTGTAGCATTCGTTTTTCGATTTCCTGATGTATGAAAATGAATCTTTTTTTGTATTGCAATCTGTCTTGGAAAAAGCATCAAGTAAAAGAAAAGACTTCTGATGCTCTGGTATTATCTTTATTGAAAAAACACCAATGAATAATAATGCAATTGCTGTCGACAATAGATCTGCAACTCTTAAGTAGCTATTCGAACATATAAGTATTTTTTTAAACCATATCATTAAAATTAGTTTTGCTCTATTAATATCTTGTGCCATTGTTTTTGCAATGTATAATAGATTCTTTTTATTGGATGAAGTTGATTCTTTATTTGTTTTTGGCATTGCTTTGAACATGGTTATGATACCGAAAGCTAACCCGAAAAGTAACAACATAATAACTTTGAAATCAACCTCTTGGTTTTTTTCAATCGTCTCTCTTAGCATTGCAGAAAAAGGGATGGTCAAAATTGCCGCGTAAAAGCATTGATAAGCAGTAATTCTTCCAAGGTATAAGTATATGAAAATGCTAAGGCCATAAATGGATAGAGATAGAGGAATGGCCATTGCGAAAGCATAACCATAAGATGAGTATATTAAGTATTCCGGTTGAATATCGTAATCAAAATTAATTTTATGTTTTGCATACCACATACAAATTGAAAAAATCAATACTGTTCCAATCCATTTAATGATGCTGTGCTCAATCATTTTATTGACGATTGTTTTTTTGTTGTTATAGGCACAAAAAATGAATGCTACCGAGAGGAATAATCCACAAACCAAGAAAGTTTTATCTTGAAGTAATAATGGGAACTTCATGATTACAATGCAAGCAATCAGCAAATATGTAATGGATACAATATTGAAATCAAAATTTGCAATGTGTTTTCTAATGTAACGCATAAGATATCCTTTATTTCAACTTTAACGCTAAATCCTCAGCTTTTGGATGATAATACCGCATTAGCATTCTCGGGTCTTTATGCCCCGTGATTTTTGTCAGCTCGTGCATGGGGAAAATCTCAGCCAAGCGAGAGGTCGCTTCATGCCGGAGATCGTGAAATCTTAAATCTTTGAGGAAGGTGTTATCACATTGAGGTTTAGCTTGTTCATATCTTTCTCTGGCGCGCTTTACAGCTCGATCAAAAGCGCGGGTGATCGCATCGGCACGCATTCCAAAAACCTTGTCATCAGCTTGTTTAGAACGCTCCTTTAGATTGGATAGTACCATAACAGCCTTTGTGGATAAGGGGACATCGCGAGCATTACCATTCTTAGTATCCGGCAGATGTGCAACTCGCCTATCAAGATCGATAAAGCGCCATCGAAGTTCTGCAATTTCGCTACGGCGCATGGCTGTCTCTAACGCCAGAAGAATGATTGCTGGCAATACTAATGAATGTGTTGCGGCAATGATATGTTCGATCTCGTTGGCTAATTCCTTTCCTGACGTAACACCGGTTTGCTCAGAAACTAAAGGCAGCGCTTCCAGGCGTCTGGTCCTTGAGTTCTTGGGTTGGGGTTTGCGAATGGCCTCTACGGGGTTCAGCAGGCTCTCCATGCCCCATTCTTTCCGCGAAACATTGAATACATGAGAAAGTAAAGCCAAACGCCTTAAAACGGTTGCAGGAGCATAAATTTTCAACCATTCATCTCTTAGCTTGGCGACATCGGCACTCCTGATGCTGGCCATATAGTTTTTTGCCAGCTGAGTGCCTTTTAGTATCCGCACCAATGATCGGTCTTGCACTGCTCCTTTTTTGTCGGGAACAATCTCTTTTTCATAGCGCGTTAGGGCTTCATACAATGTCGTAGATTCCGCTTCGCTGCGGCTAAGCCAAACTCCTCTCGCCATTTCTGACTCGATCATTTTGGCCCAAGCATCTGCTTCTACTTTGGTGTTAAAGGTTTTGGTTTGAGAGGGAAAACCACGTTTACGGATTTGAGCTTCCCATTGGTAGTTACCACGTTTGCGTATAGTCGCCATTTCTGTCTGATTCCTAACGAACTGTGGCAATATTGTGGCAAAAAATCTATTTAAATTCGATAGGTATTGATTTTACAGGACCAATTTACGCATTCGTAATGCGAAGGTCGTAGGTTCGACTCCTATTATCGGCACCATCCCCCTTTCAACCAATCCGCTTAGCAAAACAGACCGCATCATCGCGCCCCACATACACCCCGTAATTGGGAATCTTTTGATATCCCTGTTTTAAGTAAAAATCTACCGCCCGGGTATTTACGACACGGGTTTCTAAACAGAACTCCTGATACCCGAGCTCGCGCGCGGCCTGCTCCAGCCAGGTCAGAATGGCTGTGCCAATACCGGGTTGTGTTCTGCTCGAAAACATTCTTTTTAGTTCGGCAGTGGTAGCCGACACCGGACGAAACGCGCCGCAGCCGACTGGCGTTTGGCTGGCATCTCTGGCGATAACCCACCTCGCCCCCGGCGCCATGACATCGTCCAGCTTGAAATTGCTTTCCCCGCTGGAGCCCGTAATGTGGGATAACTCAGCCGATAGATATTCAATGAGTCGCTGCGAATCAGCACTGCGTGGGTCGGATTCTTCAATCGTGATCATGTCGAGCCTTGTGTTGCATGAGCATTATAAGGTTGTCTATGCACAATATGATAACGATGTTATTTATACAAATATGAAATATTAATCATTTCTGAAAAGGAAATCTCTCTGTTGAATTAAGTTTAAGCTGCCTATAGCCTGGGCCATTATGACTTTAGCTTAAGGTGAGTATATGGCGCTGCAAGGAAGTTTGATTCTTAATGGCGCTGATTATGCGCCTTTCAATTTATTTGGTGTCGGTGTTTTTATGGCTTTTTCAGGACAAGGGTTTTGTCGAAATAATCTCTCATGTATGGCAAATGCAGGAGATGGCCCTATTCCTTCAGGAAAGTATTGGATCGTTGACAGGCAAGAAGGCAACTGGTTATCTCAAAAACGCGTTGAACTCAAAGACTCGGCTAATAAAATACTTGGGCGACGTGAATTCGGCAAATCCGATTGGTTTGCGCTCTATAGAGATGACTGGGGGATTGATGATGGAACCTGGGTCGAAGATGTTTATCGGGGATTGTTTCGTTTGCATCCTGGGCGAGTTTCAAAAGGTTGTATCACCATCGCTCATGATTCAGACTTTGCAATAATCAGACAAGCACTATTAAATACTCAGCTTGTTCAGGTTCCCTGTATGCGCTCACTTAAGGCTCGTGGGTGGGTCGAGGTGCAGGCTAGTGGTTAATAAACATTTCCTATACTATGCTTGCCACATGTCATTGTTTTTAATAGTTATGATGGCTGTGGGTCGAGTCTTGCCAGGCCCTGAAAGTTATATCGACGGTAGTCTGGCAACAATGTTTTGTCGATTTCTTTATAGCGATGTCAATTGCGAAACTCTATACGATACGCTGTTTTATATAGATATGTTTGTCATCCTCTCATTAGCAGTGCTTATTTATTTAGCATTTTTAAAATTAATCAATAGATACAGGAAGAGATAACATGCCAATTCCACCCTATATGTGGCTTAAAGATGATGGTGGTGCAGATATTAAAGGATCTGTTGATATTAGATATCGCGAAGGCAGTATAGAGATCATTGGCCTCGGCCATGGTATAAATTTACCGGTAGACAATTTAACAGGTAAGATTACAGGTAGTCGACAACATTCATCAATGATGATTGAAAAAGAGGTGGACAGTTCTACACCCTATTTATATAAAGCCGCCGCGACTGGACAATCAATGAAAAGTGCGGAAATTAAGTTTTATAAAATAAATGACGCCGGTCAGGAGGTGTGTTACTACACGGTTTTGATGGAAAAAGTAAAGGTTACAGGCGTTAATTGTAGTGTACCTAATATAAAGTTAGCAGGAAACAGTAAAGTCAATCACGTTGAAAGTGTCAGCCTTCAATATGAAAAAATAACCTGGAGAATCGAAGACGGTAATATCCAGTTTACCGACGCCTGGAATGAGCGAAATACGGCATAAAATTGTCTGAGGAAGAGGTAAATTGTGATCATGTGATCACGTCCATTGAATACGGCTATGCATACTTAGTTTCGCGGCTGTAGGAATGGTAAAAAGGGTTGTATGAATCATTATGCTTAAATATTGATTAATCATGCTATTTGTTCGTGGATAACTTCTTATCAACAATGTTAAGGTATGGAACCCACCCTATGGAGGTCACCATGCTGGATATTACGCATTTTGGACTGTTTGCTCTGTCTGTTCTTCTTCTTTCCATCACGCCGGGGCCAGATATCGCCTACGTTGTTGGGCAGAGCGTGGCCAATGGGCGCCGGGCCGGGGTGATCTCTGCGGCGGGGGTGGCGTTAGGAAGTTGTACCCATGCGGTTGCCAGCGCGGTAGGTCTCACCGCGTTAATCGCCGCCTCTCCGCTGATGTTCACTGTGATTAAATATTTAGGTGCAGCCTATCTGATGTATCTGGGCAGCAAGATGATCCTGGGCACGCTAAGCAAGAAGAAGGCCGAGGATACAGCGCGGCCGACCATTAAGCCGCTACTGCACCCTTACAGTTTGCTGTCGAAAGGCTTTATTACTACCCTCACCAATCCGAAGGTACTGCTGTTTTTCATCTCCTTCTTCCCGCAATTTGTCTCCCCGGGCGGCGAGCATCAGGCGGTCTCATTCCTGCTGCTGGGGCTGGTTTATGCGCTCATTGCGTTTCTCACCGATGTGACTTTTGCCGTTCTGGCGGGCAGCGCCGCAGGAGCGGTATCGCAAAATAAAACGCTGCAAACGCTGTTGGATCGCGTTGTTGGCGCGACCTTTATCACCCTGGGTATTCGCCTGGCGCTGACCCGTCGATAATCAAACGATTCAGAAAGGGCATCCCCTCAATATTCAGGATTGCCCCTTTGATGGCTTAACGTTAACCTCTGCGTTTTCGGAGCTCCTGAATGACCGTTACCGATGCCCTGCTGGCCTTTACTCTCGCTGCCACGCTACTGACACTGACTCCCGGCCTTGATACCGCCCTGATCCTGCGCACCGCCACTGCGGAAGGTGGCAAAAAAGCCTTTCATGCAGCACTGGGGATAGATGTGGGCTGTTTTATCTGGGGAGCAATGGTGGCTTTTGGGCTGGGGGCGCTGCTGACAGTGTCTGAATTCGCCTATACGCTACTGAAATGGTGTGGGGCAGCCTACCTTTGCTGGTTAGGCATTCAACTCTTACTGCGCCCGCGTCAGCAATTTACCCTTAATCAGGCTGCAACCCATGCATCGGGTAACTGGTTTGTTCGCGGGATGCTGGGCAACGTGCTCAACCCAAAAATGGGCGTGTTTTACGTCTCGTTTTTACCGCAATTTATCCCGAACGGTCACTCGCCGCTGCTCTGGACGTTTTTATTGGTGGGTATCCACGTGCTGATTGGCACCCTCTGGTCGCTGACCTTGATTGTGGCGACGCGCTACGCCGCCGGAGTGCTAAAAAAGCCCGCCGTGGTGAAATGGATGGATCGCACAACGGGCTGCGTCTTTTTGCTGTTTGCCGCCAAACTGGCCATCAGTAAGCGCTAGCATTACGCTGGCCGCTTCGCATGCACCCGGGTAAGAGAAGCGGGGAATTTCTCAAGTTTGTTGGCCGGGCGAATCGGCCGTCTCACCAGTTCGCCTCCGCAATTTGGGCAGCGATTGTCCAGCGCGTGTTCAGCGCACTCTGCGCAATAGGTGCATTCAAAAGAGCAGATTCTTGCCGCCGTTGATTCAGGCGGCAAATCGATATCGCACCATTCACAGTTGGGACGTAATTCCAGCATTGTGTGCTCCTGTAAGCGAAAAAACGGACAGCGTTATCGGCCCTGACTTTTTTAGCGCGGGTCGTTAACCCGCCTCCAGCATGCCAAAACTGACAATCCGCGAACGGCCAAGCTCCTTCGCGCGGTATAGCGCTACGTCGGCCGCGCGCAGCAGGGTATCGCTCTGAGCATGTTCCGGGTAGCTGGCGATGCCGATAGAGACATCAACCGGGCCGAGTTCAGCCAGGCCATAGCGCAGCGACAATCCCCGTACCCCGTCATAAATTTCCGTTGCGCAGGCGTGGGCGGCAGCTTCATCTGCCCCGGCGAGCAGCGCCAGAAACTCCTCGCCGCCATAGCGGAAAGCCAGGCCGGATTCATGCACGGCGCGCTGCACAATCGTCGCCACGCTTTTAATGACCAGATCGCCCGCCTCGTGACCAAAACGGTCATTAATGCTCTTGAAGTGATCGATGTCGATCATCAGACAGCTCACCGGCTCCTTATTACGTACGGCCTGCGCCATTTGGGTTCGCAGGGTATCTTCCAGATGATGGCGGTTGCGCAGGCCGGTCAGCGGATCGAACAGGGCTTTTTCCAGCAAGGCATCGCGCAATCTCTGGTTAGCCAGCGCCAGGCCCAGCGCCTCTGCCATTAACTCCAGATAAGCACGCGACGGAGCGTTTTCAGGGATAAGGTTCTGGAAAGAGAGCAGCCCAATGGCTTCTCCCTGGGCGATAAGGGGCACGCATAAGGATTGATGTGCGCAGGATGCCGGCAAGTGATAGCAGGTGATATCCGGCTCACCGCTCCTCGGAGGGTGGCTCTGCCCGCGCCGTACCGCCCAGCACGCATCCGGATGGAACGCCGTTTTGTCCCCCTCTGGTGCCAGCCATTCCGCGGCGCAGCGCATCTCCCAGAGTTCGCGATCGAGAATATATAAGCGCCCGGAAACGCCAGGCGCGATATTGGGGGCAAACAGCTTCGCCACGTTAATGACATCCGCAAAGTTCTCGCATCCCTGCAGGCGCTGCGTCATCCGTGCCAGCAGTTCGCGGATGGCCCAGTCGGCATCGCGCTCTTTTTCTAACCGCTGTCGGGCCAGGCCGTTTTCACGGAAGATACGGATGGCCTGCGCCATATCGCCAATCTCATCAATCTGATTGAAGTTCGGCGTTTCAACGGCGTAATCCTGTGAAGCCAGCCGGTGCACCACGTCGCTCAGGCGCACCACCGGGTGCAGGACGCGGCGTTTAAGAATAAAGCCCAGCACGAACAAGAAGAGCAGGGCAGTGAGGCCCACCATCACTTCCGAAGCGGTGCGCAACGTTTTTGATTTGTTGGTGGCGGCGTGAACGTCGGCGATGATTCGTTTGTCCAGCATCTGGCGAAAATGGTCAATTTGTCGCTGGGCGCGTTCAAGCTCTTGTTCATAAGGTGAGCCATAAAGCAGGTCCACGGCCTGTTGCTCTTCCCCCCTGGCCATACCCGCCAGTGCCGCCTGCTGTTCGTCCTGCAACTCATCGATAATTTGTAATCCGTCACGCAGCAGGGAGAGCTCTTCAATAGAGGCGCCATTATCCTTCAGCTGCGTCAGCCGGACTTCCACGTTCTTCAGTTCGCGGGCCTCCTGCCGGTACGCTTCCAGTACGGAGGGATCTTTTTTGATGACAAACAGGCGGGCTAAGTCAGACAGCCTCCAGGCATCTGTTTCGATCTCTTCGCTGAATTGATCAAACATCTGCCGCTGTTTCACGGCCTGACGCTCAACGTTGTCAGCATGAGAAGCCATTAGCATCACAATGCCTGAGGCGATAGTCAGACAGACGGTGGCGCCGTAGGCCCAGTTGGTAATCGTAGCGATTCGCACCTGTTGGATCCTTTTACGACGAAAGTAGGGTGGCGTTCTTTCAAATTATAGAAAATGTTTGATTTCAGCTAATAAAAAAGGCGGCACAGTGCCGCCTGGTTTATCGTTTACCGATGCCCCTTCACAAATCGGGCGGGGTTTTCCCCTCTTCAAGGAAATCGGCATCCAGCTCTTCGGTGTTGCCAGCATGGTCACGTCCGGAGAAGAGATTCCAGCAGGCGATAAACAGCGCCGCAATCAGCGGGCCAATCACAAAGCCGTTGATCCCGTACAACTCCATGCCGCCGAGGGTGGAGATAAGGATCAGATAGTCTGGCATTTTGGTGTCCTTGCCCACCAGCAATGGACGCAGAATGTTATCCACCAGCCCAACGATAATCACAAAGAAGCCGACAATAAACAGCCCTTGCCACAGCTGGTGCGTGGCGAAAAGGAAGATGGCGGCAGGCACCCAGACGATAGCCGAGCCGACGGCCGGGACGAGCGAGAGGAACGCCATCAGCGCGCCCCACAATATGCTGCCGTCGATGCCGACAATCGCGAATGCAATCCCGCCAAGCGTGCCCTGTACGACCGCCACTACCGCCGTACCTTTCACCGTTGCCCGTGAGACGCCGACGAATTTGGCAAACAGGTGCTCTTTCGCAAAGTTGCTCAACGGCAGCGAATCCAGGATCTGGCGTACCAGGTAAGGCCCATCCTTCAGCAGGAAGAAGAGCAGATAGAGCATAATGCCAAAGCTGATGGCGAAGCCAAATGTGCCTTTGCCGATCAGGAATGCGCTGCCAGCCAGGTACTGCCCACCCCGTAGCGCGGCTTCAGAGAGTTTTTTCTGGATCTCCGCCGCGTTCGCCAGGTTGTGATCGGCAAGAAAGCCGCTCGCCCAGCCGGGCAGGCGGTTAAGGATACCGGCCACCACTTCCGGGAACTGGGTATTGTTTTGCTGAAGCTTGGTGTACACCACGTTCAGCTCAATGGCGAGCGACGAGAGGATCACCATCAACGGAATAAAGACGATCAGGCAGATAATGCACAGGGTCAAAAACGACGCCAGGCCGTTGCGTTCGCCCAGCAGGGTGCGCAGCTTGTTTTTCACCGGGTTGAAAATGATGGTCAGGATGGCCGCCCACAAAATGGCAGAGAAGTAGGGGGAGAGCACATCAAAAAAAGCCCAGGTGACAAGGGCGAGAATAAAGATGAAGAAACCTTTGGTCAGTCCGTTAAATCGCATAGTGAGTCCTGATAACTAAGTAACTGTGACGACTATAGAACCCTTTAACGGATTTACCAATAATTGCGCGCGTGCTTCATCAGATAAGCGGGCGGGCGGGGGCCCGGGTCCAGTAATGGCCTTTAAAGACTGCGTAAGGCATACAAAGGTTTAGCAAACAGTAAACAGATACCACTTTCGCCTGACCGAGAAAGTTTGCCCCCCGCGCCATGCTGTAAGTATCTTCTTGCGGAGGACATTATGGCCTGGCGACCAATACTCTACGTGATCCTCACAGCCCACCCCAGACTCAGCGCACGACGTGCCCGGCTGCGGCTGGTTGGCTAGCTTTTTGTTAACAATCGCGGTATAACACACCTTCTTTGGATGTTTAGATGTCCATACGTTTAGAAGGTAATATGCAAACAGAACACGAAAATGGGCAGCTAAAGCGCACCATGAAAACACGCCACCTGATTATGCTCTCGCTGGGTGGGGTCATTGGCACAGGGTTATTCTTCAATACCGGATACATTATTTCGACGACCGGCGCGGCGGGCACGCTGCTGGCGTACCTGATTGGCGCACTGGTTGTGTGGCTGGTGATGCAGTGTCTGGGCGAACTTTCCGTCGCGATGCCGGAGACCGGCGCATTCCACGTCTATGCCGCCCGCTATCTGGGCCCGGCGACCGGGTACACCGTCGCCTGGCTTTACTGGCTTACCTGGACGGTCGCGCTCGGGTCGAGCTTTACCGCCGCCGGATTCTGCATGCAGTACTGGTTCCCGCAGGTGCCCGTCTGGGTGTGGTGCGTGGTGTTCTGCGTCGTGATTTTTGCCCTTAACGTCATCTCTACCCGGTTCTTTGCCGAAGGGGAGTTCTGGTTCTCGCTGGTGAAAGTTATCACCATCATTGCCTTTATCATTCTCGGCGGCGCGGCGATCTTTGGGTTTATCCCGATGCAGGACGGCTCTCCCGCGCCGGGCCTGAGCAATATCACCGCTGAAGGCTGGTTCCCGCACGGTGGCCTGCCGATCCTGATGACCATGGTGGCGGTGAACTTCGCCTTCTCGGGAACGGAGCTGATCGGCATTGCGGCGGGGGAGACCGAAAACCCGCACAAGGTTATTCCGGTAGCGATCCGCACCACCATCGCCCGGCTGATCATTTTCTTTATCGGCACCGTCTTTGTGCTGGCGGCCCTGATCCCGATGCAGCAGGCCGGGGTAGAGAAAAGCCCGTTCGTGCTGGTCTTTGAGAAAGTGGGTATTCCTTACGCGGCGGATATCTTTAACTTTGTGATTCTTACGGCAATCCTCTCGGCGGCGAACTCGGGGTTATATGCCTCTGGCCGGATGCTGTGGTCGCTCTCGAACGAGAAAACGTTGCCGCGTTGCTTTGCCCGGGTTAACAAAAATGGCGTGCCGTTGACGGCGCTGTCGGTGTCGATGCTGGGCGGCGTACTGGCGCTGTTCTCAAGCGTGGTGGCCCCGGATACGGTATTCGTCGCGCTCTCTGCCATTTCCGGTTTCGCGGTGGTGGCGGTGTGGATCAGCATTTGCGCTTCGCACTTTGTCTTCCGCCGCCGTCATGTGCAGGCTGGCCTGCCGCTCTCTGACCTGCACTATCGGGCGCCGTGGTATCCGTTAGTGCCGGTGCTTGGTTTTATCCTCTGCGTAGTGGCCTGCGTCGGCCTGTGGTTTGACCCCAGCCAGCGCATTGCCCTTTATTGCGGACTCCCCTTCGTCGCCCTGTGTTATGGTGCGTACTACCTGACCCGAAATCTGACAACGCAGGAGCATCAACATGTCGCAGAATAATCCGCTTACCGCCATCCTCGAAAAACAACCCTTTGTGGTGCTGGATGGCGCGATGGCAACGGAGCTGGAAGCGCGCGGCTGTAATCTTGCAGACGGCCTCTGGTCTGCCAAAGTGCTGGTGGAAAACCCGGATCTTATCCGTGAAGTGCACCTTGATTACTATCGTGCTGGCGCGCAGGTGGCGATCACCGCCAGCTATCAGGCCACGCCTGCAGGCTTTGCGGCACGCGGGCTGGACGAAGCGCAATCCCGGGCGCTGATTGGTAAAAGCGTGGAGCTGGCGCGCAAAGCGCGCGAGGCATATCTGGCCGAGAACGCCCAGGCGGGCACGCTGCTGGTGGCGGGCTCCGTCGGGCCCTATGGTGCTTACCTGGCGGATGGCTCCGAATACCGCGGCGACTACGTGCGCAGCGCGGAAGAATTTACCGCGTTCCACCGCCCACGGGTAGAGGCGCTGCTGGACGCGGGGGCCGATCTGCTGGCCTGCGAAACCCTGCCGTCATTCCCTGAAATTAAAGCGCTGGCCGCGTTGCTGACGGAATACCCCCGCGCCCGGGCATGGTTCTCGTTTACCCTGCGCGACAGCGAGCACCTGAGCGACGGCACGCCGCTGCGTGAAGTCATTGCTGTGCTGGATAACTTCCCACAGATTGTGGCGTTGGGTATCAACTGTATCGCCCTGGAGAACACCACGCCGGCGCTGCAACATCTGCAAGGCCTGACGGCATTGCCGCTGGTGGTCTATCCGAACTCGGGCGAGCACTATGATGCGGTGAGCAAGACCTGGCATCACCACGGTGAAGCGTGCGAGACGCTGGCGGGGTATTTGCCGCAATGGCAGTCGGCCGGAGCGAAGTTAATTGGCGGGTGTTGTCGGACGACGCCGAAGGATATTGCTGAGTTATATGCGCTGCGCTGAGTTTTGTGCAGCCTGATGCCCTCACCCCGGCCCTCTCCCACAGGGAGAGGGAGAAAACCGCGAAAAGACGAAAACTGAACGGTCCCCTCTCCCATAGGGAGAGGGAGAAAACCGCAAAAAGACGAAAACCGAACGCTCCCCTCTCCCACAGGGAGAGGGAGAAAATCGCGAAAAGACGAAAACCGAACGGTCCCCTCTCCCACAGGGAGAGGGAGAAAACCGTGAAAAGACGAAAACTGAACGGTCCCCTCTCCCTTGAGGGAGAGGGTTAGGGTGAGGGGGGAGACGCGCGCACAACCTCACGCCACGTCTGCCAGCACAAACATCCCGTACGGATGAATCTCCAGGTAATACGACTCCCCCAGGTCCGGCTGTAGCCGCGTGGCATTCACCTGCAACAAAATTTCCTGCCCGTGCCACTCCACAATCACTTCATACTGCGGTCCCATATAGGCCACGTGGCGAATCACGCAGCGCTGGCTTGCCTCGCCGTGCTGACTCAAGGTGATGGCCTCCGGGCGTACCCCAACGGTACCTGTTCCCTGCGCGGCGAAATGCAGCGGACGGGGCAGCCGGTAGCCGTGGATTTCCACCGCCTCTTCACTGAAGTTCGCCGGAAAGAGGTTGGCATCCCCCATAAAGCTCGCCATAAAGCGCGACGCGGGCTGACGGTAGAGATCCTGCGGGGAGCCAATCTGCATAATATTGCCCTTGTTCATCACCAGTACGGTGTCAGAGACCGCAAACGCCTCGCTCTGATCGTGGGTCACATACAGCGAGGTGATGTTGAACTGCTTCTGCAGCTCGCGAATTTTATCGCGCATGCTGCGTCTGAGGTTGGCGTCGAGGTTACTCAGCGGCTCATCAAAGAGCAGAACTTTGGGTTTGAGGATCAGCGCACGGGCCAGCGCCACGCGCTGCTGCTGCCCGCCGGAGATCTGATCCACATAGCGATCTTCAAATCCCTCCAGGTCCACCATCGCCAGCGCTTCCTGGACGCGGGTTTTAATCTCCGCGCGCGAGACGCCCAGCATCTTCAGGCCGTAGCCGACGTTCTCCCCCAGCGACATATGCGGGAAGAGGGCGTAGGACTGGAACACCATACAGATATCACGCTGCTGAATGGAGCGGTGTGTCACATCTTCACCGTCGATATAAATCTGCCCTTCGGTCGGCTTCTCCAGTCCGGCCACCAGACGCAGGACGGTCGTTTTGCCGCAGCCAGATGGGCCGAGCAGCGTCACCATTTGTCCTTGCGGAATCGCCAGGTTGATATTCTCAATCACCGTGTTAGCGCCGAAGCGCTTGGTCACGTTACGCAGTTCAACGAAATGTTTCTGAGTCATAGTGTTACGCCTGGTTTTTGGCTTTTGAACGGGAGATACGTGCCTCACCGATCAGCCAGTCAAAGAGGAAAATGATCGCCAGCATGACCACAATCAGGATCGAGCCGTAGGCAATCGCCACGCCATATTCGCCGTCTTCCACGCGGTTCAGAATGTAGGCCGTTGCCACGCGGGTATCCGGCGTGACGAGGAACACAATGGCGCTGACGGTGGTAATAGCGCGCACAAAGCTGTAGATCAGCGCCGACAAAATGGCGGGGCGCAGCAGTGGCAGCAGGATGTGGGTAATGGTTCGCAAGCTCCCGGCACGCAGACTGAGTGAGGCTTCATCCAGCGACTTGTCGATCTGACCCAGCCCGGCGATCCCGGCGCGAATGCCCACCGGCACGTTACGCATCACCATGGAAATAATGACGATGGCGGCGGTGCCGGTCAGGTACACCGGCGCGCTGTTAAAGGCCAGAATATAGGAGACGCCAGCCACGGTGCCCGGTACGGCGAAGCAGAGCATGGTGGTGAACTCGATAGTCTTTTTCCCTTTAAACTGCTGGCGGACAACCACCCACGCAATCAGCAGACCGAAGGCGGCGGTGATCGGCGCGGCGATCCCGGCGTAGAGCAGTGTGTCGAGCAGCGAAGGCCATGCGCCGTCGCTCATGCCCTGGCCGAACAATTTGATAAAGTTATCCAGCGTCAGGGTGTAATCCACCCCCCAGTTGACGGTGAAGCTGCCGTAGAAAATGCTGCCGTAAAGCAGGGCGTTGAAGGCGATCCACACCGCCAGCAGCGCGATCACGCTCCACACCAGCGTCACCGGTAGCGGCTGCACATCACCGCGGTAGGATTTACCGGAGACGGTCACGTAGGAGCGTTTGCCAATCCACATGTACTGGACACAGAACACCAGCAGCGAGAAGAGCAGCAGGAAGGCACCCAGCGTACTGGCCGCCTGATAGTCCAGTTGCGAACCGGTGATATAGAAGTAGATTTGCGTCGCCAGCACGTCGAAGTTGCCGCCCAGCACCAGCGGGTTACTGAAGTCTGCCAGCGACTGGACAATGACAATTAAAAAGGCGTTGGCCAGCGCCGGTTTCAGCAGCGGCACGAAGACGCCGTTAAAGGTTTGCCAGCGGCTGGCGCGCAGCGTATAGGAGGCCTCTTCCAGCGACGGATGAATAGTTTTAATGGCCCCGTCGAGGATCATAAAGGCCATCGGCGTAAAGGCCAGCACCTGCGCCAGCCAGATGCCGGTAAAGCCGTACAGCCAGTTGGTATTGGTTAAACCGAACCATTCCACCATAAATTCGGTCACATAGCCGGAGCGCCCCATCATTAGCGTTACGCCTAAGCCCACCACAAACGGCGGGGTCACAATGGGCAGAATGGAGAAGATACGGCCGATGATCGCGCTGCGTTTGGCGATACGGGTGGTGTAAATGGCCAGTACCAGCCCGAAGAAGGTGCAGCCGATACCGACGGCAATCGACAACAGAATGGAGTTAATGATCACCTGAATGATGTGCGCCTGCGAGAGCACATTCATAAACGCCAGCGGAGCAAACTCGCCGGCATCGTTGGTAAACATCGGAATAAAGATGGCGATGCTGGGCCAGACGATAAAAATGCCGATCAGGGCAACAATGGTGATAAGGGATCCAATGACAAAGCGGTCACCGCCCAGCCACTCCAGGCGGGTGAGGGCCAGGGTCATGATGGCACCCAGCGCCACGAACAGCACGATGGTGGCATAGCCTAAACCGCGCCCTTCCAGGGTAGCGCTTATGACCACAAACGCCATGCACAGTAGCGCCCATCCGGCGTCCAGATAATGGCGGCTGCGCTGTTCGCGTTTCGCTTCGTTAAACGGACGCACCAGCAGCAGGCTTGGCAGCACGTACCACAGCCAGCTGATATTAACCTGCGACCAGCTATAGGCATCGAGGATCTCGTCGCTGGTGGACTCCAGCAGGCCGTAATCAAGGCTCCAGCTCGGCAGCAGGGCAAAGGCCAGCCAGCCGAGTAAAACCCAAAGGAATACCGCATCCCATTTTTTGACGGGATGGAGAGCGAGTGTGTGTGACATAAGTTTTCCAGGTGTTGGAGACCCGGCGGCAAAATGGCGCCGGGTGATAACCACTGTTTGCGGGCTTATTTACCCATCTTCACGTCGCTGACCCATTTGTTGATCAACGCTTTTCGCACATCCGTGGAGCCATACTTATCCATGTCGTAACTGATCAACTTCAGATCGTCGAGCTTGAGGGAGTTCGGCGAAGTTTCCGCCGTGGTGTTGGTCAGGATCTGATAGGATTTACCTTTCTTCCATGCCAGCTCCTGAGCCTCTTTCGACAACACCCAGTCGACGAACAGCTTCGCGTTCTCTTCGTTACGCGCCCCTTTCAGAATGCTCACGCCGCCAATTTCATACCCGGTGCCTTCGCACGGGGAGATCAGCTCCAGCGGCGCCCCTTGCTCTTTTTCCAGGGAGTAGTCGTGCAGGAACCCGATGCCGATGGCCGTTTCGCCGCGTGCGGCGTTACGCGCCGGGGCGATGCCGGATTTGGTGTACTGAGAGACGTTACCGTTAAGCTGCTTCAGGTAGTCGAAGGCCTGATCTTCACCCCACAGCTGGACAAAAGTTGCCAGCGCGGTGTAGGCGGTGCCGGAACTTTGCGGATCGGCAATCTGGATCTCGCCTTTGTATTCCGGTTTGGTCAGATCTTTCCAGCACTGAGGCACCGGCAGGTTCTTCTCTTTGAGACGCTGGGTGTTCACACCAAAGCCGAGGATCCCGACGTAGACCGCCGAAGAGAGGTTGCCCTTCACTTTGGCCGGATCGCGGAATTTCTCCATGATCTGCTCAAGATTCTTCGATTTGTACGGCTGCAGCAGCCCCATTTCGCCCGCCTGAGACTGCGGATCCAGGGTGCCGCCATACCAGACGTCGGCCTGCGGGTTTTTCTTCTCGGCATCCACCTTCGCCAGCGTGCTGCCGGAACCGTTGCGGATAAACGAGGTTTTGACGTCGTACTTATCGCCGAACGCTTTGGTCTCGGCTTCGCACATTTCGTTGGTTGCGCTGCAGTAAACCACCAGGCGGCCTTTAGCCTGTGCGGCACCCGTTAAGGTAGCCAGCGCGATCCCGGAAGCAATGAGGGTAGAGAGAAGTGTCGTTTTCATTATTCAGCCTTTTATGACGTTATGTGACTGCGAGAAGCGGTGATGCCCGCCATCAGCAATGGCATCAGTAACAAACCCATCAGCACGGCGGCGATCGAGAGCAAACTGAACATTCCCGACCAGCCGTAGCGTTCGATAACCTGCGACAGCGGCCACCCGGCTAGCGCGGCCCCCAGATAAGCGAACACGCCAAGAAAACCGGTAATCGACCCTGCAGCCTGTTTATGTCCACACTCCACGGCGGCAAGGCCAATGAGCATTTGCGGACCAAAGACAAAAAATCCCACCGTAAAAAAACACATCGCCAGCAGGGCGTAATGGTGGACCGGAGCCAGCCACAGGGCGGCCACCGACACCATCAACCCCAGCGTGAACAGCAAAATCATCGGCGCACGCTGACCACTGAACAGCAGATCCGATCCCCACCCGGCAAAGAGCGCCCCCAGCAGTCCGCCCACTTCAAAGAGCATCACCGTAGCGTTAGCGCTCAACAGGTTTACCCCGTGGCTCTCTGCCAGCCAGATATTCCCCCAGTCGTTCAGGGCGATGCGGATGAGATACACCAGCACATACGACGCCCCGAGCAGCCAGATCATTGGGTTTTGCAGCATGGTGCTGCGTAACATCTGCCACAAACCCATCGGCGGGCTCTGCTGTTGCTGGCGTAACTCGAGCGGATCGTTACGCCATTCGCCGACCGTCGGCAGACCCTCTTCCTGCGGTGTGCCCCGCAGTTGTGTGGTCAGCCACAGGCCAAGCACGATGCTGATTATCCCCGGTGTCAGCATCGCCGCCTGCCAGCCCCACCAGTGGGCGGCAGCGGCACAAATCAGTGGAATAATCGCCCCGCCAATATTGATGGAGGTATTCCAGCATCCCCACCAGAAGCCGCGCTCATTACGCGAGTACCAGTGGGTCAACAATCTGGCGCAGGGCGGCCATCCCCATCCCTGGAAGAAGCCGTTCAGCGTCCAGATAAACAGCAGCAGCGGGAAGGCATCGCTAAAGGTGAACAACACGTTCAACACCCCTGTCGCCAGCAGCCCGATGCCCATAAATGCCCGCTGACCGTGGCTGTCGTGCCAGAGTCCGGCGGCAAATTTCGACAGCCCGTAGCTCAGGTAGAAGAGCGAGCCAATCAGCCCGATATCACTCTTACTCAGCCCCAAATCCATCTGCAGCGCGGGTAACACATAGTTAAGGCTTTTACGCGTCAGGTAAAACGCGGCGTAGCCAATCACCATACACAGCAGCAGCCTGGGGCGAAGCGCCCGATAACGTTGTGAAACCTGTTTGGCAGACAGTACGTGCATGATCTTCTCCGTTTGAGCTGACTCTAGTTAAGCGCGACTGAAATGGGATGAGAGAAAGTCTGGAGTGACTAAGACTTTTTCCTGGTTAATGCGGTGTTTGTTGCAAATTTGTGGGCAGGTTAACAATTACGCGCGTCCCCGCGTGGGATTCCAGCGTCAAATCGCCACCCAGGGCAGAGACGCGCTCACGCATCCCCTGAATACCAAACCCTGCTGGCTGCTGTGAACCCATCCCGCTGCCGTTATCACGCACTTCAAGATGCAGCTGATCATGGCGCTGACAGAGCAGGATCGTCACCTCGCTGGCGTCGGCGTGCTTGCTTACGTTATTCAGCAACTCTTGCAGCAGGCGGTAGAGGGTGAAAATGACGGTTTCACTCTGCGGCGGGGCGGGGAGCTGATAGTCAAACCGGCAGGTGATGCCGCGCTCGGTAAAGGCAAACTCATTCACCAGATGATGTAGCGCCTCCTTCAGGGAGAGCTCATCCAGCACCGGTGGGCGAAGCTGGCGCAGTAGCTGGCGGGTGGAGTGATGAATACGACGTGCCAGTTCGTTAATCTGACCGGCGGCTTCCACGGCCAGCGGCGTATCGCCCGCCCGTTTCACCAGCTGAGACTGGATCTGGATAGCGGTGATGTTCTGGCCAATCTCATCATGCAGTTCGCGCGCAAGGTGCTTGCGGGTGTCCTCCTCGGTATGGATCAGCTTTTCCGTCAGCTCTCGCCGGGCCTGTAACTCCGCTTCCAGCCGGCGGCGGTAGCGGTCAAGGTTCATCGCCAGATGCTGTTGGCGGCTGATGGCGATCCCCAGACCCATCCCCAGCAGAGACTGGGTGGCGAGGAAAATCTCCAGCTCCAGCAGATCGCTAAATCCGATCCCGACCTGGCGGGCAATGGTGATCATCATGCTGCCGAGTAACCCGGAAAGTACGCCACCCTGCCAGCCAAATTTCCACGCCATCACCACGTTGGGCAGGAATACCACAATCAGCAGTAACCGCTCCAGCGATGGGGAGAGCACCATCTGGGTGCCGATGCCGATAATGAAAAAGAGGCTGCACCAGATAATAAGGGACGTCCGCAGCGGCGGGTTGCTGGTATCCAGCCCCAGCAGATGATAGCGATGCTGCTGGCGCAAAAATTCAAACACCAGATAGACAAACGGAGTAAGCAACACCCCACCGGTAAACGAGGCCAGTAATAGCAGGGTAGCGGGGCTTTCCAGAAACGGTGACAACAGCAGGGTTTGCAGCAGGGCATTAACCGTTACGGCCGCAATCAGCATCGAGAGACGTTGCCAGTAGAGGGGAAACGCGTGCCAGTAGCGCTGGGCTAACCAGGCGCTGAGCAGGCCGGTTAGCGGCACCGCGAGCATGACGTGGTGGGTAAGTAATTGCTCCCCGTGCAGCCACAATAGCGCCGCCAGCACGGGCAGGATCAGCGCCGGCCAGTAGCGGCGTGCGAGCAGAATCAGCAGGGCCAGATAAACGCCCTGCGGCAGAAAAAGCGCCGCCTGCTGGCCATTGTGGGTGAGGTAAAAACTGAGCGTCCATAGCATCAGCCAGCCGGTGCCCCAGGCCAGCATAATAAACAACGAAAGAATAAGATGTCGCAGGGGGCGCCGCATCAGTGGCCCGTGAGTAACTGGTTGTCGAGGGCAAAATGCACCAGCTCAATGGTGCTGTTGCACTGTAATTTGCCAAGCACGTTGGCGCGATGGACGTGTACGGTTTTGTGGCTCAGGGCCAGTTTAAAGGCAATCTCTTTGACGCTCTCGCCTTTGACCAGCAGCTCAAACACCTCCCGTTCGCGTGGGGTGAGCACGTTGAGCACGCTGGACGTCGGCTCGCCGCCGCGCAGCGCTTTTACCGCATCGGCACATAAATAGTGGCCACCCATGCCGACGGAACGTACCGCCTGTACCAGCTCTTCCGGGCCGCAGCGTTTGGTCAAATAGCCGCTGGCGCCCGCATCAAGCGCGCTTTGAACAAACGCCGGCGTGTCATAAATGCTCAGAATAATGGCGCGAAACTGAGGGCGTAGCTGACGCAGTCGCTTAAGCAGGCTCAGTCCGTTCTCATCGGGCATGGCGACATCCATGACGGCGACGTCAATCGCATCACGTGAGAGGGCCGGCCAGGCCTCAGCGGCGCTGCTGTATTGGCCTTCGACCACCAGATCATCTTCCAGATTTAATAGCTGGGCGAACCCGGAACGGACCACTACGTGATCGTCTACCAGCACGACTTTGATCATTTCAGCACCCATTGCACAAGAGTAACTCTATGATGCCCGTTGCCGCCGGGCTGGCAATGCTGTGGCTGCGGTTATGTAACGGATGTAACAGAATTGCAATAAAGCGTTCCGTCAGTTTTTAACTATCTTTTGCCGCTTTTTTTCTAAAAACGAATCGGAATGAGCGATGCGATTTTGTTCCTTTATGAAAATGATCTCGCCGGAAATACTGCTCCCATAACAACAAGGGGGACAGAGACTATGGCGATTTCATCGAGAATGACGTTACTCGGCGCGTTGGCGCTGTGGGCATTTCAGGCGCAGGCGGTGGATGTCACCGTCGCGTACCAAACCTCTGCCGAGCCGGCGAAAGTGGCCCAGGCGGATAACACCTTTGCCAGGGCGAGCGGCGCCAACGTGGACTGGCGCAAATTCGACAGCGGGGCTGCTATCGTGCGGGCGCTGGCTTCCGGCGATGTACAGATTGGTAACCTCGGCTCCAGCCCGCTGGCGGTGGCGGCCAGTCAGCAGGTGCCAATTGAAGTTTTTCTGCTGGCGTCCCAGCTTGGCCAGTCTGAAGCGCTGGTCGTAAAGAAAAGTATCACGAAGCCCGCCGATCTTATCGGCAAGCGCATCGCCGTTCCCTTTATCTCCACCACCCATTACAGCCTGCTGGCAGCGCTCAAACACTGGGGCATCAAGCCGGGGCAGGTCCAAATTCTTAACCTGCAACCCCCGGCAATTATTGCCGCCTGGCAGCGCGGCGATATCGATGGTGCCTACGTCTGGGCACCTGCCGTAAATGAGCTGGAAAAAGAGGGTACCGTGCTCACCGACTCCGAAAAAGTAGGGCAGTGGGGGGCGCCAACGCTCGACGTATGGGTTGTGCGCAAAGACTTTGCTGAAAAACATCCCGAGGTCGTCAAGGCCTTTGCCAAAAGCGCCATCGACGCCCAGCAGCCCTACATTGCCAATCCGGATGAATGGCTGAAACAACCCGATAATCTGGAAAAACTCTCTCGTCTGAGCGGCGTACCGAAGGCGGACGTGCCGGGGCTGGTGATGGGCAACACCTACCTGACCCCTGCCCAGCAGGCTCAGCAACTGGCCGGGCCGGTGAATAAAGCGATTGTGGATACCGCAGGCTTCCTGAAAGAACAAGGCAAAGTGCCGGCGGTAGCGGCAGATTACAGCCAGTACGTTACCGACCGCTTTATCAAATAAGGTTGCCCGCGATGCTGAATATTACCCATCTGTCTGCGGATTATGCTGGAAAGCCCACACTGGAAGAGATCAATCTGACGCTCGACCGCGGTGAGCTGCTGGTCGTGTTGGGGCCGTCTGGCTGCGGTAAAACCACGCTGTTGAATCTGATTGCCGGGTTTGTTCCTTATCAGCATGGCAGCATCCAGCTTGAGGGAAAAAAGGTTGAAGGGCCAGGCGCGGAACGTGGCGTGGTGTTTCAGAACGAGGGGCTGTTGCCCTGGCGTAACGTGCAGGAGAACGTGGCCTTTGGCCTGCAGCTGGCGGGCCTTGGGCGTGAGCAACGCCTGACCGTTGCCCGGGAGATGCTAAAAAAAGTGGGGCTCGAAGGGGCGGAAAAACGCTATATCTGGCAGCTTTCTGGAGGCCAGCGCCAGCGGGTGGGGATTGCCCGCGCGCTGGCGGCGAATCCGCAGCTTCTGCTGCTGGATGAGCCCTTTGGGGCGCTCGACGCCTTCACCCGTGAACAGATGCAAACCCTGCTGCTGCGTCTGTGGCATGAGACCGGAAAACAGGTGCTGTTGATTACGCACGATATTGAAGAAGCGATATTTATGGCCACGGAACTGGTGTTGTTATCGCCCGGGCCTGGACGCGTGCAGGAGCGCTTGTCGCTCGACTTTGCCCGTCGCTACGTGGCGGGTGAGCCGGTGCGCAGTATCAAATCCGATCCGCAGTTTATCGAGCAGCGCGAATATGTGCTGAGTCGCGTGTTTGAACAACGGGAGGCATTCTCGTGAGCATTGTCTTCGGTGAAAAAACGCGGCGCTCGCGCTTCGCATTACGCTGGCCCTTCTCCCGTCAAATCACGTTGAGCGTGAGTACGCTGGTGGCGCTGCTGGCCGTGTGGTGGGCCGTTGCGGCCCAGCAGTGGATCAGCCCGCTCTTTCTCCCCCCGCCGGGTCAGGTGCTGGAAAAACTGATCAGCATCGCTGGCCCACAAGGCTTTATGGACGCCACGCTCTGGCAGCACTTAGGGGCCAGCCTGGCGCGTATTCTGGTGGCGCTGCTGGCGGCAGTGGTCGTCGGCATCCCGGTGGGGATCGCGATGGGGTTAAGCCCAACGCTGCGCGGCATTCTGGATCCGCTGATAGAGCTTTACCGGCCGGTGCCGCCGCTGGCCTATCTGCCGCTGATGGTTATCTGGTTTGGGATCGGTGAAACCTCAAAAATCTTGCTGATCTATCTGGCAATTTTTGCTCCTGTGGCGATGTCTGCCCTGGCGGGGGTGAAAAGTGCTCAGCAGGTGCGGATTCGTGCCGCGCAGTCGCTTGGCGCCAGCCGCGTGCAGGTGCTGCTTTTTGTGATTTTGCCCGGTGCTTTGCCGGAAATTTTAACCGGGCTGCGTATTGGTCTTGGCGTGGGCTGGTCGACGCTGGTGGCGGCCGAGCTTATCGCCGCCACGCGTGGGTTGGGATTTATGGTGCAGTCGGCAGGAGAGTTCCTGGCGACTGACGTGGTGCTGGCAGGTATTGCGGTGATTGCCGTGATTGCCTTCGGATTAGAACTGGGGTTGCGCGCGTTACAGCGTCGTCTGACGCCCTGGCATGGAGAGATTCAATGAGTGAACGTCTGACCATTACCCCGCTGGGGCCGTACATTGGCGCGCAAGTCTCGGGCCTGGATGTCAGCCGCCCGCTGAGCGATAACCAGTTTGAGCAGCTGTACCATGCGGTGCTGCGCCATCAGGTGGTCTTCCTGCGCGAGCAGGCCATCACGCCACAGCAGCAGCGTGCGCTGGCACTGCGTTTTGGCGATCTGCATATCCACCCTGTCTATCCCCATGCGGAAGGGGTGGAGGAGATAATTGTGCTGGATACCCATAACAATAACCCGCCGGATAATGACAACTGGCACACCGATGTGACCTTTATCGATACGCCACCTGCCGGGGCGATTCTGGC
>ERZ773187.313-NODE-313-length-48703-cov-9.256948_pt1 | contig 48703 bp, 40 predicted proteins | sample MGYA00511242_ERZ773187 | MGnify/ENA primary metagenome ERZ773187 (study PRJEB29015, sample SAMEA2737744) | human gut metagenome | biome: human gut; feature: human-associated habitat; material: faeces | place: China | collected 2012 ...
GGGGGCCGCTTGTGCCGCAGGTTCCGGGGCGGGCTGCTCCGGGGCGGGGGATTCCGGCTCCGGCTGCTCCGGTTCCGGGTCCTCCAGCGGCTCGAGATCCACGAGCGAGCGGGGCAGGTCAAACACCGCTGGGATGGACTCCTCCGGCTCCGGCGGCGTTTCGACGCCCTCGAGTGCGTCCGCCTCGCGGCGCAGTCTCGCGGCCAGACGGGATTTCGGGCTGCTCTCCGGAAGGGTGAGAATTTCGCTCAGTTCCCCCTCGCGCATGTTCGCGATGTGGCCGACCTTATGCTGCATCTGATAGTCCATATACTCCACGCCGATGAGATACGCCGCCACGCCGAACATGGAGACGATCCACAGCAGCAGGAAGATCACCTTCGAGCCCTGGGAGATAAACACCAGCGCCAGCAGGCCGACCGTTACGCCGACCAGCGCCCAGAGCCCCTTGCGGATGCGGCGGCGGTTGCCCTGCCGCAGATCCGAAACCTCGCCGAGCAGGCGCTGATACATCTGTTCAAATTCCTGATTATTCTGCAAAATAAGCGCCTCCTCTCAAAACAGCTCCGACTCCTCCAGCTTCTCCTCGACGAACTCGTTCAGGCCGATAAACGGCTTTCGCACAAACAGGCCGATGATGAGCGCGGCCACGGCGAAGAGCATCAGATACCCGATCTGCACGAGCCATGTATTGCCGTACATGCCGCACAGGCACTCGCGCACCGCGTCGATGGCATAGGGGAAGGGGAAGAAGTGATAGATTTTGCGGTAAACCTGCGGCAGCAGCTCGATCGGGAACGTACCCGACGAGCCCGCAATCTGCAGGACCATCACGACGACCACGATGGCCTTGCCGACGTCGCCGAAGGAGATGGCGAGCGAGTAGATCAGCAGGCTGAACACGAAACTCGTCAGCGCGCCCGTGAGGTAGAACATCCCGATGTTCTCGCACTGGACGCCGAGGATAAAGAGGTCGCCGGTGACGATCACCGCCGCCTGCAGCTCGTTGAAGAGCAGGAACGTGAGGTAGCGGCCGAAATACAGGTGCCACGGCTTCGGATCGAGCAAGCCGTCGGTTTTCGCGTGTACCTTCATGAGCGCCACGAGGATGACACCGCCGACCCAGATGGCCAGCACCGAGTAAAACGGCGCCATGGCCGAGCCGTAGTTCGCGATGGGATAGACCGGCTCCACGGACGTCTGCACGAGCTCAGAGAAATACTGCCCGTAGACGGCGGGGTCGCCGCCGAGAATGTCCACGAGGGTGGACAGCTGCGTCTGCGTACCGGAGAGGTCGAGGTTTTCGATCAGCTCCGTCAGCTTGGCGCTGGCATCACTGATGGCCGCCTGCCCGTCCGCGAGGACGGAGTCAAGGCTGCCCTGCAGACCCTGTGCCTGAGAGAGGAGCGTGCGCACGTCCGCGGCCGTGCCCTTCAGGCCGTCGAGCATGCCCTCGGCCTGCCCGGCGACGTCCTTGATGTCCTGCGCGAGGTCACTCTGCGAGGGGGTGAGCAGGTCGCCCACGCGGTTTGTGAGCGCGTCGACCGCGTCGACGCAGCTCTTCACGGCGGCGAGCGCGTCATCCTTGCTCTCGACCAGACCGGGCAGGGAGTTAAGCTGCGCCTGCAGGCCGAAGAGCTGTTCGCTCAGCTCCTGCGCGGCCTTCTGGGCGGCCTGCGCGGCGGAGCCGGTCTGACCGTCAAAGCGGTGGCCCCAGTCGGAGACGGCCTGCCCGGCCTTGCCAAGCTCCTGCGCGGCGGCGGAGAGGGCGCGGTCGGCGGCGGCAAGCGCCGCCTCGTTGTTCCCACCGTTCACGGCCGTCTCCAGCGCCTGATACGCCTGCTGCAGGGCGGAGTCCGCCTTCTGCAGCGCCGCGTAGATCTCGCGGCTGATCTGGCTGACGGTAGCTGTCAGATCCCCGGTCGAGGGAGTGTGGCTGTTCATGGACGAGACGAGATCCGAAACCTCCTGCGAGAGGGCACTGTCCATGCCACCGCCCGCGCCGGCGTTGGCATACGCCTGCAGCGTTTGGTTCAGCGAGAGCAGCAGCGTGTTCGCCTGCGTCAGCAGACCCTGCGCCGAGCCGACAGGATCGTCCGCCGTCAGTGCCTGCGACAGGTCGCTTGCGTCGCGGAAGATGTTTCCGATAAGCACCTCGAGATAGTTCTCGGTGATGCTCTGCTTCAGGTTCGAGGCGGCGGTATCGGTGATTTTCGTCGCGACGGCATTCTTCTTGTCGTTTTCGTAATAGGTGATGGTGGGCTTGCCGGTCCACTGGGTGAGCATATTATACATATTATATGTAAAGTCCTCACCGATCACGACCGCGGCATAGTAATCGCCCGCGCGCACGCCCTCAACGGCCTCATCCTGCGTGTCGACAACGACCCAGTTGATGCTCGTTGACTCACGCAGATCGTCGAGCACGTCGCGGCCCTTGTTGACCGTCTCGCCCTCGGGCGTTGTGTAGTCCTCGTCGAGCGAGGCCACGGCGATTGAGATTCCGCCGGTGTTGCCGTAGGGATCCCAGTTTGAGTAGATGTTGAGCCAGGCATACAGGCTCGGCAGAATCACGATGGCGATCGCCACCACCATGGCAAAAAAATGCCGGGACAGCGACCGTATATCCGTTCGAAAAATTCGCCAGATATTCCGCATAATTCCTCCCCTTTACATAGTGCTGCGCAGCTTGCGCAGTCTGATCTGTACCGATAAAATAACACTTGTATTATACTGATTTCCCGGGAAATGTCCATCCCTTTTAGGGTTTGTTTCAGAAAATTTACAATTTTTCCTTGTAACGCGAAAAAGCGGAGGGAATGATTGCGGGGGCCGGACACGCCGATTCAACGACCCAATCCTTTCCGGCCAAAGGCAGCTTTCACGTCAAAAACAGCCCGATTTTATGAGACTTTTTTATCCCGAAGATAGTTTATCACAATAAAGCACCGACGCGCGCAAAAGTTGTACGGATTATACGGATAATGTGTGAAAAATTTGTCAAATGCGCCGAAATTTTCCTGTTAGGCAAAATTTAACTGTACGAACGGGATAAATTGCGCTAAATTAACAATGTACGCAGGGAGCGTATAAATTTGAGAGCAGGGGGCGCATGGTTGTGTCTTTTGAAAATTACGAGGAAATGTACCGTCAGAAGCTGCGGACGGCGGACGAGGCCGTGAAGGTCATCAAGTCCGGCGACTGGGTCGATTATGGGTTCTGCGCGATTCACCCGCGTGTGCTCGACGAGGCGCTCGCGCGGCGCGCGCCGGAGCTGGAGGACGTGAAGGTCCGCGGAGGCATCAGCCTGTGGAAGCCCGCAATTTTCGACATCGAGGATCCCGTTCACCATATCATCTTCAACTCCCACCACATGAGCTCTGTTGAGCGCCACCAGATTGCCAGCGGCGCCGCGTTTCATGAGCCCATGCGCTATTCGGAGCTGCCGCGCTATTACTACGACCACATCACGCCGCCGGACGTCGCCATGTTCCAGGTGGCTCCGATGGATAAGCACGGATACTTCAACTTCGGTCTGTCCGCCTCGCATGTGATGGCCGTGTGCGAGATGGCGAAGGTCGTGATCGTGGAGGTCAACAAAAACATGCCGCGCTGTCTCGGCGGGTTCGACAACGCCATCCACATCAGCGATGTCGACATGATCGTCGAGGGGCGCAATGACCCGATGGGCATCCAGCCCAGCGCCGCGGCCGACGACGTGGACCGCGCGGTTGCGAAGCTGATTGTCGAGCAGATCCCGAACGGCGCGTGCCTGCAGCTCGGCATCGGCGGCATGCCGAATACCGTCGGCGCGATGCTCTGTGAGTCCGATCTGAAGGATCTGGGCGTCCACACGGAGATGTATGTCGACGCGTATGTCGACCTCGCCATGGCGGGGAAGGTGAGCTGCATGAAGAAGAATATCGACCGCGGCCGTCAGGTCTACGCCTTCGCCGCGGGCACGCAGAAGCTCTATGACTACCTCGACGACAACCCCGCCTGCATGTCCGCGCCCATCAGCTATACGAACGACGTGCGCACGATCGCGGCGATTGATAACTTTATTTCCATCAATAACGCCGTGGATGTCGACCTCTATGGACAGGTCAACGGCGAGACGGCCGGCACCAAGCAGATCAGCGGCGCGGGCGGCCAGCAGGACTTCGTCCTCGGCGCGTACCTGTCCAAGGGCGGCAAGAGCTTTATCTGCCTGTCCTCGACGTTCAAGGACAAGAAGGGCGGCGTGCATTCCCGCATCCGTCCGACGCTTGCGCCCGGTTCCGTTGTGACGGATACGCGCGTGAACACGATGAACGTCGTCACGGAGTACGGCTGCGTGTGCCTGAAGGGTCTGAGCGTGTGGGAGCGCGCGGAGAAACTGATCTCCATCGCGCACCCCGACTTCCGCGAGGAGCTGATCCGCGCCGCCGAGCAGCAGCAGATCTGGTATCCGCACAACAAGAGATAACGCCCGGATATACCGGCAGCCCCTGTCTGAGATGGACGGGGGCTGCTTTTTGCGCGGATATGGCCCGAGGGCGCCGCGAGAATTCTCGCGGCGCCCCCGGGCTGTATGTAAAGGAGAAACGAAGTATGCTTATTCAAGACCGAACAGCAGGTCGTCGTAGGTCGGGAACGGCCAGAAGGAACGGGCGGTCAGCGTCTCGGCCTCGTCACAGACGGCGCGCAGGCGGCTCATCTGCGGCAGCACCCGGTCGCGCATGGCACAGGAGGCGCGGGTTACGTCATCGAACGCATGTACCTCGCGCAGGATGCTGTCGAGTTCGTCGGCGGCAGAGCTGATGGCGTCGGTCAGGGTGGAGAGCTTGGCGATGCGGCTCTTTTCGTAGCTGCACGGCAGCGCCGGGACGGCGGCCGTCTTGGCGGAGAGCGCCGCGGCAAGGCTCTGCGTATAGGCTTCGACGGCGGGGAGAATCTCGCGGCGGGCCATGTCGACCATCGTGCGGCCCTCGATGTTCACGGTCTTGCAATAGTTATCGAGGGTGATGTCGTAGCGGGACTGGATTTCGGCTGCGGTCATGACCTTCAGGCCCGTCAGCATGGCGACGTTTTTCGGCTTGAGGAGCGTCGGCATGGCATCGGCGGTGGTGCGCAGGTTCAGAAGGCCGCGCTCCTCGGTTGCCTCATGGATCCAGGCGTCATCATAGCCGTTGCCGTTGAAGATGATGCGCTTATGGGCGGCGATCGTCTGGCGCAGCAGGAGGTGCAGCTCGCCGTCGAAGTCCTGCGCGCACTCGAGGTGGTCGGCGTAGATCTTCAGCGACTGCGCCACGGCGGCGTTGAGCATGATGTTTGCGCAGGCGATGCTGTTCGAGGAGCCGAGCATGCGGAACTCGAACTTGTTGCCGGTGAAGGCGAAGGGGGAGGTGCGGTTGCGGTCGGTCGTGTCGCGGATGAACTTCGGCAGGACATGGACGCCGAGCTTCATGACGGTCTTTTCCGCGGCACTGTAGGGCTCCTCTTTCTCGATGGAGTCGAGGATGCCGGTCAGTTCATCGCCGAGGAACATGGACACGACAGCGGGGGGCGCCTCGTTCGCGCCGAGGCGGTGGTCGTTGCCGGCCGTGGCCACGGACAGACGGAGCAGATCCTGATAGTCGTCGACGGCCTGAATTACCGCGCACAGAAACAGCAGGAACTGGGCGTTTTCATGCGGCGTTTCGCCGGGGGTCAGCAGGTTTACGCCCGTGTCGGTTGCGATGGACCAGTTGTTGTGCTTGCCGCTGCCGTTGACGCCGTCAAAGGGCTTTTCGTGCAGCAGACAGACCAGTCCGTGCCGGTCGGCGACCTTCTGCATGATCTCCATGGTGAGCTGGTTGTGGTCGGTGGCGACGTTGGTGGTCGTGTAGATCGGCGCCAGCTCGTGCTGCGCGGGGGCAACCTCGTTGTGCTCGGTTTTGGCGAGGATCCCGAGCTTCCAGAGTTCGTCGTTCAGGTCGGCCATATAGGCCGCGACGCGCGGCTTGATGACGCCGAAGTAGTGGTCGTCCAGCTCCTGCCCCTTCGGCGGCATGGCACCGAAGAGCGTCCGCCCGCAGAACACGAGGTCGCGGCGCTTTTCGTACATCTCCTTGTCGACGAGGAAGTACTCCTGCTCCGGACCGACCGAGGTGCGCACGCACTTGACGGTGGTGTTGCCGAACAGGCGCAGGATGCGCATGGCCTGCTTGTTCAGCGCCTGCATCGAGCGCAGCAGGGGCGTCTTCTTATCGAGCGCCTCGCCGCCATAGGAGCAGAAGGCGGTGGGGATACAGAGCGTCTTACCCTTGATGAAGGCATAGGATGTCGGATCCCACGCGGTATAGCCGCGGGCCTCGAACGTCGCGCGCAGGCCGCCGGAGGGGAAGCTCGAGGCGTCCGGCTCACCCTGAATGAGCTCCTTGCCGGAGAATTCCATAATCACGCCGCCGTCCGGAGAGGGGGAGATGAAGCTGTCGTGCTTTTCGGCGGTGATGCCGGTCAGAGGCTGGAACCAATGGGTGAAGTGCGTCGCGCCGTGCTCCACCGCCCAATCCTTCATCGCGGCGGCCACGGCGTCAGCGACGTAGCTGTCCAGACTCGCGCCCTCGGCGATGGTCTTGCGCAGGGAATTGTACACGCCGGAGGGCAGCCGCGACTTCATAACGCGGTCGTCAAATACCAGGCTTCCGAAGAATTCAGGGATTGTGTTCATAATCAGCACTCCTTTACTCAATTGAAAAACGCATGGCGTTTTTACGCAAGGTACAAAAAAAGACAAAGCCGCCTGAGATAACATCTCTCAGACGCCTTTGCCTTCGATGTGGGCATTATACGAGTGTTTTCCGGATTTGTCAATCCTGTTTTGCGTTTTTTGTCAATTTTGCCGAAAAGGGGTTTGACAAGCGGGGACGCCCGTGCTATAATTCAAAAAAATTCAAAATCCGGATGAGCAATGGCGTTCATCTCTGCAGAGGATCGGTTTCCTCTGCGGAGATGGACGCCTTTTTAATTGTTAAAAAGGAGAGAAAAAGAATGAAGAAAGAGGGGCAGGTAAGGATTCCCTCCGGCTGCGCGATTTCCGCGGTGATTTCCCGTAAGGGCGAGCGGATGAGCGGGGAGGGAATCATGAAGAGCATGGTTCCCATGCATGAGCGTTCAAATGGATTGGGCGGCGGCTTTGCGGCCTATGGCATTTACCCGGAATACCGGGACTTTTACGCGTTCCATGTCTTTTTTGAGGACGATACCTCCCGCCGGGCGTGTGAGGCGCAGCTGCGGGAGCGGTTTGAGATCGTGCAGGCCGAGCCTGTCCCGGTACACAAGGTCCCGCAGATCACAGACGTGCCGCTGATCTGGCGGTATTTCCTCGCGCCGCTGCAGTCGGTCGTGGCGCGGCTGCAGATCGACGAGAAGGAATATGTCGCGCGCACGGTGATGCATCTGAACACAGCGCTGCAGGGCGTGTATGTCTTTTCAAGCGGAAAGAATATGGGGACGTTCAAGGCCGTGGGATACCCGGAGGATGTGGGCCGGTTCTACCGGCTCGACAGCTATGCGGGCTATTGCTGGACGGCACACGGGCGTTATCCGACAAACACGCCCGGCTGGTGGGGCGGCGCGCACCCGTTTACGCTGCTCGACTATTCGGTCGTACACAACGGGGAGATCTCGTCCTATGACGCGAACCGGCGCTATATGGAGATGTTCGGCTATCGCTGTACGCTGCAGACCGATACGGAGGTCATCACCTATATCGCCGACTATCTGCTGCGGCGGCAGGGGCTGACGCTGGAGGAGCTGGCGTCCGTCATCGCCGCGCCGTTCTGGAGCACGATTGCACGCAGGAGCCCCGCCGAGGCAGAACAGCTGACATATCTGCGCAAGGTCTATGCCAGCCTGCTCATCACGGGGCCGTTTTCGATCGTACTGGGCTTCACGGGCGGGCTGATGGCGCTCAACGACCGGCTGAAGCTCCGCTCGCTCATCACCTCGACCTGCGGCGACCGGGTCTATATCGCGAGCGAGGAGGCAGCTATCCGCGCGATGGAGCCGCACGCGGGTCATTTCTACGCCCCGATGGGCGGCGAGCCGATGATTGTGAAAGTGGAAGAAGGTGCTTACTGATGTCCGTATCCTATCTGTTTCCGGAGTTTGAGGTGGTGCGCAGCGAAACGCGGTGCACGGCCTGCCGCATCTGCGAAAAGCAGTGCGCCTGCGGCGTACACAGCTTTGACGAAAAGACGAAGCGCATGCGCGCCGACGAGAGCCGCTGCGTGGACTGTCAGCGCTGCGTGTCGTTCTGTCCGACGCACGCGCTGAAGATTGTCAAAAACGACTGTACCTTCCGTGAAAACGCCAACTGGCAGGCGGACACGATCCGCGAGATCTACAAGCAGGCAGCCAGCGGCGGCGTACTGCTGTCGTCCATGGGGACGCCGAAGGCGCTGCCGGTGTACTGGGACCGGATATTGATCAACGCCTCGCAGGTGACGAACCCGCCGATTGATCCGCTGCGCGAACCGATGGAGACGCGCGTTTTCCTCGGCAAAAAGCCGGCGCAGATTGCGCGCGATGAGAACGGGCGGCTCAAGACCGACCTCCCGCCGCAGCTGGAGCTGAGCATGCCTGTGCTCTTTTCAGCGATGAGCTACGGCTCGATCAGCTATAACGCGCAGAAGAGCCTTGCGCTCGCGGCGCAGCGGCTCGGAACCTGCTGGAACGCGGGGGAGGGCGGCCTGCATGAGGATTTTTACGACTTCGGGCCGCAGACGGTGGTGCAGGTGGCCTCCGGGCGCTTCGGCGTGTATGAGGGGTATCTGAACGCGGGCGCGGCCATCGAGATCAAGATGGGGCAGGGGGCGAAGCCCGGCATCGGCGGACATCTGCCCGGGCGGAAGGTCGGCGCGGACGTCTCGCGCACGCGCATGATTCCGCAGGGGAGCGATGCCATCTCGCCTGCGCCGCACCACGACATCTACTCCATCGAGGACCTGCGGCAGCTGGTGTTCTCGCTCAAGGAGGCCACGCGGTATGAAAAGCCCGTCATCGTCAAGGTGGCGGCGGTGCACAACATCGCGGCCATCGCCAGCGGTATCGCCCGCAGCGGCGCGGACATCATCGCCATCGACGGCCTGCGCGGCGGCACGGGCGCGGCACCGACACGCATCCGCGACAACGTCGGTATCCCGATCGAGCTTGCGCTCGCGGCGGTTGACCAGCGGCTGCGCGACGAGGGGATCCGCGACCGGGTGAGCCTGATTGTCGGCGGGAGCATCCGCTCTGCGGCGGACGTGGTGAAGGCTGTGGCGCTCGGGGCGGACGCGTGCTATATCGCGACGGCGGCGCTGCTGGCGCTGGGGTGCCACCTCTGCCGCACCTGCCAGAGCGGCAACTGCAGCTGGGGCATCGCGACGCAGCGGGAGGAGCTGACACGGCGGCTCGACCCGGAGGAGGGCGCGCAGCGGCTCGTGAATCTGATGACCGCGTGGCGCCATGAGATCAAGGAGATGATGGGCGGCATGGGCATCAACTCCATCGAGGCGCTGCGCGGAAACCGGCTGATGCTCTGCGGCGTCGGGATGACGGAAAAGGAGCTGGAGATTCTCGGCATCCGCCACGCCGGGGAGTGAAAAAGCGATATTTATAGGAAATTCAGTGGCAATTGGATGGGAGGCGTAGTAAAATTGTTTTTCATAGATGCGGACCGGCTGGACTATACGGCCATCAATGAGGCGCTGCGGCGCAGCGGGCCGGTCTGCCGGATTACCGGCTGTCTCGGGCAGCGGTTCATCGCGGCGGGCATGAGCGATAAGACGATCGAGATCTACGGAATCCCCGGCAACGCCCTCGGGGCGTACCTGACCGGGGCGGAGATCACGGTCAACGGCAACGCGCAGGACGCCGTGGGCGATACGATGAACGCGGGGCGGATCGTTGTGCGCGGGGATATCGGCGACACGGCGGGCTATGCCATGCGCGGGGGAGAAATCTTTGTCGGCGGGAGCGCCGGATACCGCGCGGGCGTTCATATGAAGGCCTATCGCGAGAAGAAGCCGGTGCTTGTGATCGGCGGGCGCGCGGGGAGCTTTCTCGGAGAGTATCAGGCGGGAGGGCTGATCCTTGTGCTGGGTCTTCACACGGACGGACGGCCCATTGTCGGGAACTTTCCCTGCACCGGTATGCACGGGGGCAAGATGGTGCTGCGCGGCGACGTATCGGCCATCCAGTTCCCGCAGCAGACGGCCCAGCATCCGGCGGCGGAGGAGGATCTGCGCGAGATCCGGCCGCTGGTCGAGCGGTTTGCGAAGCTGTTCGGCCACGATGCGCAGGCGCTGATGGCCGGGCCGTTCACAGTGGTGACCCCCGAGGGGCACAACCCCTATCAACAGATGTATGTCGCCAACTGACGCGGCGGAAGGGAGACGGAGATGAAGTATTCTCGGGAAGAGATTCAGCAGTACATTGTCGAGGAGGAGGTCAAGTTTATCCGCATGGCTTTCTGCGATATTTACGGCAAACAGAAGAATATCTCCATCATGGCCGACGAGTTCGGGCGGGCGTATGAGCATGGCATCGCCATCGACGCTTCGGCGGTGCCTGGGTTCGGTGATGTGGTGCATTCGGATCTGCTCCTGTTTCCGGACACGTCCACGCTGACGGCGCTGCCGTGGCGGCCGGAGCACGGGCGCGTGGTGCGGATGCTCTGCGCCGTGAAGCACCCGGATGGTACACCCTGCGCGGCCGACTGCCGCGCGCTGCTGCAGCGCGCCGCGGCGGATGCCGCGCAGGAGGGGATCACGTTTGCTTTCGGCTCGGAGATGGAGTTCTATCTTTTCCGGCGCGACGAGAACGGCGAGCCGACACGCATCCCCTATGACAACGCCGGCTATATGGACATTGCGCCCGAGGACAAGGGGGAGAATGTGCGCCGCGAGATCTGCCTGACGCTCGAGCAGATGGGAATCCAGCCGGAGCGCTCGCACCACGAGGAGGGGCCGGGGCAGAATGAGATCGACTTCCGCTACGCGGATCCCGTTACGGCGGCGGACAACGCCGTGACCTTCCGCACGGTGGTGCACACGATCGCGGCGCGCAACGGTCTGTGCGCAGATTTTTCGCCCAAACCTCTGGCACATGCGCCGGGCAACGGTATGCATGTCAATTTTTCCGTCCACGCGGTGGATGGACGCGACGTGATGCCGGAGGTGATCGCCGGGATTCTGGCGCATATCACCGAAATGACCGCGTTTTTAAACGCGACGGAGGAATCTTATCACCGTTTCGGCGTCGGGAAGGCACCGGGATATATCTCCTGGTCGCGCGAGAACCGCTCGCAGCTCATCCGGATCCCGGCGGCGGACGGCGAATATCGCCGCGCGGAGCTGCGCTCACCGGATCCGATGTGCAACCCCTATCTGGCGTTTACGCTGCTGATCCGGGCGGGACTGGACGGTATCCGGACGCATGCGCAGCTGCCGGAGGCGACGGATCTGGATCTGTATCACGCGCCGGAGGACGTCCACGCGCGCTGCAGGGCGCTGCCGCGGTCGCTGGCACAGGCGCGGGAGGCCGCGGCGCAGAGCCGCTTCATTGAAAAGAGCCTGCCGCGTGAGATGATAGAAGGCTATACCGGCTCGGCCGGATAAGAGCACAGAAGGGAGGGATACAGGTGAATGACCGTGACCGCTGTTACAGCGTATTGCTTGTATCCTCCTCTGCGCGGCTGAACGGCTCGATGCTGCCGCTGCTGGCCGGGAGTCAGTATCAGCAGCCCATCGCCGTTGCGGCGACGGTTGCGGGCGCGCGGCGCGCTCTGCTTGAGCGGCGCTTTGACCTCGTGCTCATCAACACCCCGATGCCGGACGACTTCGGCACGCAGCTGGCGCTCGACGTCTGTGAAAACACCGGATCAGGCGTGCTTCTGCTCGTGAAGGCGGAGCACTACCCCGATATCAATGCCCGGGTATCGGATTTCGGTGTGCTCACGGTGTCCAAGCCCACAACGGCGCAGATCATGACGCAGTCGCTGCGGCTGCTGCGCAGCACGCGCGAGCGCCTGCGGCGGATGGAACAGAAAACGGCTACGCTGGAGAGAAAGATGGAGGAGATCCGGATCGTAAACCGCGCAAAGTGGATGCTGATCGACAGGCTCCATCTGACGGAGCAGGAGGCGCACCGCATGATCGAAAAGCGGGCGATGGATCGCTGCGTGACGCGGCGCGTCATTGCGGAGGAAATCCTCGCAGACGAGAAGTAGACACCGCGCAGAAAAAAGGGAGATCGAAGCCGGCGGCTTCGATCTCCCTTTTTGATTTTGCAGATGAAAAAACAGGGCTGCCTTTCGGCAGCCCTGTCTCTGTCAGCGGAGACTGGCAAAACTCCGCCCTGATTCAGTTGGAAAACCCAGCTTACTTCGCAGCCTTGGCCTTGGCCTGCTTGCTGAGGGTGGAGATACCCTCGACCGCGAGGACGACGGCCAGGATGACCAGCAGCACGCCGAGGATCGCCTGAACATAGGGACCCCAGTCGGCGCCGCCCTTGGTGATCAGACCGATCTGCGTCTTGGTGTTGATGATCAGGGAGCAGATGGTGACGACCAGCATGAAGGCCATGGGGATGAGGAACATCTTGTTGTTCTTGCCGACATTGCCGAGCCAGGTAGCCACAGCCAGCAGAGCCAGAGCGGCCAGCAGCTGGTTGGCGGAGCCGAACAGCGCCCAGATCTTCTGGTAACCGTTCAGGCCGAGCAGGATGCCCAGAACGACGGTGATGACGGTCGCAACATAGGGGTTGGCCATAACCTTCTTGAAGCCGGTGACATTCTCGGGGGTTTCGCCCTTGGAGCCGTCGATCCAGAACTCCTGGAACATGAAGCGGCCCATACGGGTAGCGGTATCGAGGGAGGTCAGGCAGAAGGTGGAGTAGGTCAGAACCAGCAGGGTGTACAGGACGTGATAGACCGTGCCGCGGCTGGGATCGATCATGCCGGCGATACCGCCGCCGAAGATGGCGGTGGCGCCCTTCAGGGCGGCGTCGGGGTTGGCAGCGTTCCACTTATAAGCATAAGCGACGGCAACCAGCGTCAGAATCGCCAGCACGCACTCGATCAGCATGCCGCCGTAAGCGATGGGCTTCGCGTCGGTTTCCTTATCGAGCTGCTTGGAGGTGGTACCGGAGGCGACCAGGGAGTGGAAGCCGGAGATAGCACCGCAGGCGATGGTGGTGAACAGGACGGGGAACACGGGCGTGATGGTCATGTTCTTGGCAGCAGCGGCCTCCGCAGAGATCTGGAAGACGGGCAGGCTGTCCATGGAGGGATGGCCGATGATGACGCCGAGGATTGCCAGAGCGAGCATGGCATACAGCAGGAAGGAGCTGAGGTAGTCACGCGGCTGCAGCAGGATCCAGACAGGAGTGACGGAAGCGACCAGAATGTACGCACCGCAGATCCACATCCACGCGGTGGTGGACAGGTAGATGGGGTGGAAGTTCAGGCCGATGAGGATGATCGCGGCAATCGCGAACACGCCGACAACGGAGGCGATGCCGACGGACACGCCGCGGCGATAGACAAAGTAACCGAAGATGATCGCGATCACGATGAACAGCAGGGACACCATGGCGACCTGCGCGTTCGCGGTGGAAGCGGCCTGATCCAGAACGCCGTCCACATAGGTGGCACCGAAGGTGCCCGCCACGATGGAGGCGAAGGCGGCGACCACGAGGATCAGGGTCAGATAAGAGAAGATGATGAACAGGCGCTTGGCGCGCAGGGACATGTTGGCGGAGATGATCTCGCCGATGGACTTACCGCCGTGGCGGACGGAGGCGAACAGAGCACCGAAGTCATGGACACCACCGAAGAAAATACCGCCGATGAGGATCCAGAGGGTGCAGGCCAGCCAGCCGAAGCCCAGACCAGCAGCGCTGATGGGGCCCGTGATGGGGCCGGCGCCAGCGATGGAGGAGAAGTGGTGGCCCATCAGGATGGGGGCCTTTGCGGGGACATAGTCAACACCATCTTCCATGGTGTGTGCGGGGGTGGCTTCGTTGTTCTCGCCAACGCCCCACTGCTTGCACAGCCAGCGGCCGTAGAAAATGTAGCCACACAGCAGCACAGCAAGGCCGATGATCAGAAGTACAAGACCATTCATTTGTGTGAAACTCTCCCTTCTTAATGTTTCTTAGGGGCGAAATTCGCCTCTAAGAGCTTACGTGCTTCCTTAGCGGCCGGATTGGAAAGGAAGCTGTTGGTTGCAATTTCCATTGCGGCGATGCGATACTCCATCCAGCCATGGAGTGCCAGTCGGAAGTTTTTGCGGAAGCGAGTTTTCTTGATGAGTGCCTTGGCCTCTGGATCGATGGTGTCGGCCAGAACCACAAGCGTCACGAACGAAGACATATGCTCCTTGTTCGGCTTGATGTGGCTCATGCCGGCCTGCCGCGAGAGGTCAATTTTCCTCTGCAGATCCTCTGCCGTCAGGTGATCCGCCAGATCAATGTAGATATACTCATAATTCTCGATCGCGCTCAGAACGTGCTTCTTGCTGATGAGATAGTTCTCATCGCGCAGATAGTAGAACGCCGTGGCGGGGAAGTGCCCGCCTTCTACGTCCACGTCCCGTTCGATGTCGTAATGATGAGAATAGGCATTGAGCAGCTTGGTCAGTCTGTCCTGCTTTGTCATCTCCATCGGACTCACTCCTTCCGCATCTATCAAGAGTAATCCCCTTGATAATACACCAACATTATACACGCTCGTTTAGTATTTGTTAAGGGGGTTTTTCTAATTTTATGTATAATTTGTGAAGTTTGTCGAGAGTTTTGTCAAATTTGCCGAGGGCTACTTGATGTTTTACCTATATTTAACGATAGTTGTTTATGCAAAGTGCTCAATTTTTGTGCAAAAATTCATTGAATCATTCAACATTTCATTACTGAAATGCCGGAAACGTTTCCACGAGAGCGTTCAATAACGTGTAATGAATACAGGAAACGCAAAAAAATAAGAGTGATCCGATTGGATCGGATCACTCTTGAAGGCACTTACTTCGCCCTTTTGGAAATTACTGGATGTGCGGCGTGCGCTGCTCCATCGGGATGTACTGGCCGTGGGTCGTTACGGCGCGGTAGGCCGGGCGCATGATGCGGCGGCAGGTGACGAGCTCCTCAATGCGGTTGGCGCACCAGCCCGCGATACGGGCGGAGGCGAACAGCGGCGTGAAGACGTCCTCGGGGATATCGAGCATCGTGTAGACAAGGCCGGAGTACATGTCGACGTTGGCGCACATGTCGGCGTTGTTGTGACGGCGCTCCTGAATGAGGGGGATGCCCAGCTCCTCGACCTTTAGCAGGAGGTCGAAGTCCTTTTCGAAGCCCTTGAGCTCGGCGAGGTGGCGGGCGTAGCGCTTGATGAGGACGGCGCGCGGGTCGGACATGGTATAGACTGCGTGGCCGAGGCCGTAGATCTTGCCGGAGCGGTCGCCGGCCTCGCCGTCGAGAATTTTATTGAGGTAGTCGCGGATGGCGCCGTCGTCGTTCGGGTCGACATTTTCCTTGATGTAGCGGAACATCTGCATGACCTTGGCGTTCGCGCCGCCGTGCAGCGGGCCCTTCAGCGAGCCGACCGCGCCCGCGATGGCGCTGTAGGTATCCGTGCCGCTCGAGGACATCGCGCGGCAGACAAAGGTGGAGTTGTTGCCGCCGCCGTGCTCGGCGTGGATCATGAGCATGGTATCGAGCAGATGTGCCTCCTCCTCGGTGTAGCTCTTGTCGGGGCGGATCATGCGCAGGAAGTTCTCCGCCGTGGAGAGCTCCGGCTCGGGATAGTGGATGTGGAGGGACTCACCCTGGAAATAGTGGCGCTTGACGGCGTAGGCGTTGGCGACGATGGAGGGGAAGGAGCCGACGAGCCGCACCGACTGCAGCAGCAGGTTTTCGATGGAGGTGTTGTCGGGATCCGGGTCATAGGAGTAGAGCGAGAGGACGCCGCGGGCCAGTTCGTTCATGATGTTCTGGCTGGGGTGGTGCATGATCATGCCCTCGGTGAAGCCCTTGGGGAGCTTGCGGGCCTGATTCATGATGTCCTTGAAGTGATCCAGCTCGGGCCGGGAGGGGAGATACCCCATGAGCAGCAGATACGCGACCTCCTCATAGCCGAACGTTCCCGCTTCCCGGTGGGCGCCCACGATGTCATACAGGTCGATGCCGCGGTAGTACAGCCGGCCGGGCGCGGGGATGCGCTGGCCATCCTGAATGAGGTAGCCCTGCACGCTGCCGACCTTCGACACGCCGACGAGCACGCCGGTGCCGTCGCTGTTGCGCAGGCCACGCTTCACGTCGCCGCGGTAATACTCCTCGCCTATGGTGTATTCCTCACGGAGCGTCCGGCTGAGCGGGCCGGTATATGCCTTGAGAGTGTTGTTGTCCTTTTCGATCATTGCTGTGCTTTTCCTTTCTGAAATCCTGCCGCGCCCGACGGGGCGGCCGCGGAACGACTATATTTATTATAAGAGAAGAAATGTACTTTTGCAAGTTAAATATTTGTAAATGCAGAATCTACGCCGCTGAAGGAAAAAACTGCAATTTTGCATGCGGAAAATGAAACCGCGGGACGATAAAAATGCAAACACTCTTGCGGTGGGAGAAAAGGTGAATGCCCCGGCCTGCGGTGCAGGCCGGGGCATTCATGGAGAGATGGGAAGAGATTCGATGATGAATAGGTCTTATTTGTCGGACTTGTTCTGTGTCCGAATCATGCGGATCGGGTAGTAGATCAGCGCGCCCCAGATACCACCGAGGCAGAGAATCATCAGGATAATGGAAGTTACAGTCATGTTGATTGCCTCCTTTAGCTATTGAAGCCGTTATCGACGATGTCGGGGAACTCCTCGCCGTTGAAATACTTCGGGCCGGCGGAGGCTGCGATCTTTTTGTTGAACACGGCGAACAGGATCATCGGGATGCCGAGCTGCCACAACATGGAGCCGAGGGAGTACATCTCAAACGGCTTCCACCAGTTGGGCTCCCAGCCGATGTACTGGATGCACCACCAGACGAACATCACCACGGCGAGAACCGGCAGCAGGATGGCCGCGCCCCAGTTGAAGCGTTTGCCAATGTGCAGGCTGGTGTTGGGGTGATTGAGGAACTTGGTGCGAACCTTCTCGGGGCCGAACTTCAGCAGCGCGTAGCCGGAGAAGGTGGCGCCGATGACCATCGCCTGGCCGACAACGAAGTCCTGGTTGCAGAAGACGAAGTTGCTCCATGCAGAGGGGATGCCCAGCGCGATGGTAATGACACCCATGATGATGCAGGCCTTCTTCTTGCTGATGCCCGCGTCGGCGAGGGGCTGGACAACGATGGAGTACATGGCGATGATCGAGGTGATGGATGCGCAGATGAGGGCGATCCAGAACAGGCACGCGAAGATGCGGCCGCCGGCCATCGTCTCGAACACGCCGGTCAGGGCGATGAACGCCAGACCGTTGTTACCGGAGGCACAGGCGTCGAGGGCGCCCTGCTCACCGAGGACAGAGAACAGACCCGGAAGAATCGCTACTGCGGCGAGCATCGCGACAGACATATCGCCGAAGCCCTGCACGGTGGTGGCGAGGACGACATCGTCCTTCTTCTTGGCATAGACGCCGTAGGCGATGCAGATGCCCCAGCCGGGACCGGCAGACCACAGGCACTGCGTCAGTGCTTCGAGCCAGATCTTATAGTTGAGCAGGTCGGAGAACTTCAGGTTGAACATGAAGTTTAGGCCGGCTGTTGCGCCGGGCAGCGTGACGGTGCGGACGGCGAGGATGATGACGCACGCGAACAGGATCGGGAGGAGGATCTTCGTGGACTGCTCAATGGCCTTGATGCCCTTGTAGGCGCCCCAGCAGCAAAAGACTTGAATGGCGATGTAGATCAGGACGGACACCCAGTTATGATCGGAGACACTGGCGAACAGACCCGCCTTGTCCTCCACGAAGCAGGAGCCGGTGATGGACTTGCCCAGATACTGGAAGATCCATGCCACGACGACGGTATAGTAGGCGATGGTGATGATGACAACCCACTCGACGAAGGTGCCGAGCCAGGTGGCCTTGCGGGAACCAAGGAAGTCACGGAACGCGCCGGGCAGACCCTTACGGGTGCAGCGGCCGATGACGTGCTCGCCCATCATCACGGGGATGACGGCGATGAGCATGATGACCACATAGGCCACGACGAAGGCCGAGCCGCCGTTTGTGGCCATCACGCGCGGGAAGCGCCAGATGTTGCCCGTACCGACGGAGGCGGCAATCAGGGAAATCGCCATCATAAGCGGCGAAGAAAAGCCTCTGCCTTTCGTTGTTTTCTTTTCATCCATGGCGTGAAAACTCCTTTGCGATTTTCTGAAATGCGGAAAAACTATTTGCGCAAGGAAGACGATGTTAAGATGTCGTTAATTCGTTTGGCGCTGCTGATAAATAGTGAACGGATTCTCTCTTACTCCGTCACATAAGTGCAGCAGTAATCAGCGAAGGTGCGGCTGCGCACCTTAAACTGAATCCCGCAGGGGATGGTGAACGTGTCACCCGCGACGTACTTGTGATATTCTGTCTCGCCGGGGAGCATTAGCTCAAACTCACCGGCGTAGAGTTCCATCTCCTCGATCGTCGAGGTGGAGAACTCATATTCGCCGGCACAGACAAAACCGAGCGTTTTACGCTGGCCGTCCGGTTCAAAGAAGGTACGGCTGGTGACCAGGCCGTCGAAATAGATATTGGCCGGACCCAGCAGCTTTACACTGGAAAATTCCTGCTTCATGATTTCTTATCACTCCTTTTTTTCGGTTGAAAACGCGCGTGCTCCATGCTTTGCATGGAAATGGCCAAAAAAAGCAAAAGCGTCCGAGATACGATCCTCAGACGCCTTTGCCTTCAATGTGACGTATTATACGAGCGTCTTCAGAATTTGTCAATATTGACCGAAAACATTTGTCAGTTTAGACAAAAGTGTCGGCCGCTTGACGGCGGGCATAAACGATTTCCTTGCGCTTCCTCACTGGATATAAGCGATGTTATCTGTCCGACGAGATGTTATTACCTAGTATAAGCGGTACTGCAAAAAAGTCAACAAAATACGATAATTTTGCGGTGACAAATTATGCATGTTAACTTTGTGAAATGTGAACACAATGTAAAATTTCAATCGGCTGAATTGACGGATGGCACAAAAAACAGCACTTTTGTCCCATTATACGGAATGAAAAATGAGAAAATCCGAAGAGTGGAATTTGGGCTTTGGACGGGAAAATCGAAAAATAGCGGGTCTTGGCGGTTATGTGAGGGAATTTGTGTGGTGCGGGGTTTTTACGTAGGGGTCGATGTGGGCATCGGCCCCTACGTAAGAACAGTGAAAAACTTTCGGTAAACGCAGCGGTGCAGATGGGCTCTGCTCTACAGTGGTTTTTGAGGCAGAAAGATGTAAGAACAGTGTACAGTGATTTTTGAACCGTCAGCGTCAGCGGCACAGGCGCAGAGACGATACTATATATTTAAGGTCTCTTGTAAAATTTATCAAACGTGTGGTATGTGCCATAACTACTTCCCAATGTGCGGGGCGCGCTTAGGAAGTCAAGAAACCTTGGTTTCTTGCGCGCTTTTGGTTACTTTTCCCGCGCGGGAAAAGTAACCCGCCGGAGGTGTTGGACCGGATCATTCGGCTGCCGGCTGTGCTTGAACGGATATAACCGTAAAAAATGCGGGGCCGGACATCTGTCCGGCCCCGCGGGGGATGCAGCTATGCTTTTAGAAAGCTTTTCCGTTCTTTGATATAAAACACCGCGCCGATGGCGACCCAGACGATCAGCATGAGGTAGCTCTCCTTGCCGAAGTGGACGCCCGAAAGCCACGGAATCGGGATGAGCTGCAGCACAATGAAGATGACCGAGAAAACAACGCCGGTCACGGCCATTGCTTTGAGAAACGGCGTTCCATCGCCGTCGCGACGCAGCGTGACGAGCGTGGCGGCGCAGGTGGCGAGGTAGCCGATGGACGCGCCGATGGCGGACATATCTACGAACCAGCCGAGCGCCTCGCGGCCGAGGATCGGGCCGGAGAGCGAGATGAGGATGCAGAAAATCATGGCGTTTTTCGGCGTGCCATAGCGCTTGTCGATCTTGCCGAAGGCGGGCGGGAGGAAGCCGTCGCGGCTCATGGAGTACATCAGGCGGCTCGAGGCGAGGTAGAAACCCATGATGCCCGAGAGCACGGCACAGGAGACGGCGATGCCGACGAGCACCTTGCCGAACGTGCCGAGCAGCTCCTCCGCGGCGACGAGCAGCACCCAGTCACCCGCGAGGACGCGGTCGGGCCAGTTCGTGAGCGCGGCGGCGGCCACGGTGTTGTTCGCGGTATAGACGAAGCAGCCAAAGAGAATGGCGACGATCATGATGCCGCTGACCTTTTTATAGGAGAACTTGAACTCCTCCGCGGTCTGAGGAATGGTATCAAAGCCGACGAAGGCCCACGGCGCGATGGCGAAGGTCGCGAGGATGGCGGATGTAATACCCTTTCCACCGGTGTGGGCGAAGTCGGAGATGTTCGCGGCCCCGGCACCGGCGGCGAGGGCGGCGCTCTTGTCAAAGCCCCAGATAGGGTGCATATTGATGCCGTTTGCCTTGCTGCTGATGAGCGCGGCGGCGGTCAGCGTGAACACGGACGCGGCCAGCAGCGCCGCGAGGATGCTCTGCACGATGCCGGCCTTCTTCACACCCCAGATATTGAGCAGGCCGAAGAGAATCAGAATCCCCATCGCGAGCAGCATCTCGCCGAGCCAGACGTCAAAGCCCGCGATCTGGTAGTGGAAGCCGAACTTCAGGATGTCGGCCGAGCCGTCCAGCCCGTCGACGATCAGGCCGATGGCCGTTGAGTTCATGGGCACGTTCGTCAGGTACGCCGCGACGAGGAACCAGCCGCAGACATAGGCCGCGCGCTTGCCGAAGCACATCTTCGTGAAGGTGAACTCGCCGCCCGCCTGCGGGTACTTCGGCACCATGTAGGCATAGCTGAAGGCGATGATGATCATGACCAGCGCGCCGAGCGCCATGGCGATGGCCGTTCCGGCGACGCCGGAGTTCGGGAGAAACTTTTTGCCGGGGTTGATGAATGAGCCCCAGCCGACGATGCAGCCGAAGGCGACGGCCCAGACGTGCATGGGCTTGAGCTGGCGCTGCAGGGTGGCTTTTTCCTGATGCATAAACAGGTTTCCTTTCTTTGACCGCGTTCGTTCACCGGGACGGCTTTTGGCTGCGGACGGGGAACGGAAAAGCGGGAAATTTGAGCAGGGAAAGGCGGAGCCGGACGGCTGTTTCGCGCCGCGCCGGGATCCGCCTGCAGCTGAACGCCGATCCGTTTTCAGATGGCGTAGAGCTTGTCGATCTTTTTCAGTTCATTAAATGTGTCGATCTCCGTGATGTCCTCAAAGGCGCACTCGCGCACGCGGACGCGGTAGTTGTCCTTCTTGTAGACCATGGGGACCTGCTCCCAGTAGCGCTCCTTGCCGCCGGGAGAGCGGTACACCTCGTCGAGGTCGTAGGCGAGCTTCACGCCGTCATCGCTGCTCCAGTAGGAGATGCCGACCATCTGGTGGCAGTTGAGCCCGCCGACGGTTTCCTCGGTGACAACGCCGCTGGAGTCGGTCATGAGACACCAGTCGTCCGTCCGGTCGACGGGGATGCCGAGGATGTTCGTCTCGTACTCATACTTGCGGATGAGGTGCTTGTTGCGCAGGACGAGGTCGGCTTCGAGCACATAGGCGTTTTGCAGCAGGTAGCGCACGCAGACGGCGGAGGAGATGTTGTTCGCTTCGTTGTAGACGGGGTTTTCGACGAAGCGGATATTCGGGTATTTATAGAGCAGCTGGTCGAACTGCTCGCCGAGGTAGCCGCGCACGATCACGATCTCGGGAATCCCGGCGGCGGCGACGGCATCAAGGAGCGTGTCGATGATGCGCGTGCCGTTGACGCGGACGAGCGGCTTGGGGGTGTTGAAGGTGATGGGCACCATACGGCTGCCGAAGCCCGCCGCGATGAACACGGCGCGCTTGACGCGGTACGGCTCAAGCGCGTCGAGCCCGGCCTGCAGAATCACGCCCTTTTCGCAGCAGCCCTTTTCCGTGAGCTCCTGCATCGCCTTGTTGACGGCGCCGAGCGAGATGCCGAGCGCTTCGGCAATTTCGCGCTGGCTCATGGGCTCCTTTGATTCGGTGAGCAGGACCAGTATGTCAAATTCTTTCTTTGTCAGCATGTTGTATCCCTCATTATATAAAATAGGCGGCCTGTGGGCGGTCTGCGTGGTCAATATAGGTATTTTACACCGGACGTTCATAAAAGTCAAGCGATATTAAAAATATGAACAAATTGTCATGTGGGGCGGTTAGGGGCGTGAAATTTTTTGAGTTTTTCGGCTGGTGCACGGGGACGTGCAACACGGGGTGCAACGGATGGGGGCTTGCGCGGCGGGAATTGTAACGGCCGGCGGCGGGGAAAGCCGCCGGGGAAGGAGGAACGGTATGGAGCAGACGCAGATCCTGACGCCGAGGATCGGAAGCGAGGAGATCCGGCGCGCGGCGCAGATCCTCAAGAAGTATCGCGAGGGGAAGATTCAGCTCGAGCGGCGCATCATCGACAACGAGCAGTTCTGGAAGCTGCGCCACTGGCAGCAGATGGAAAAGGAGGGGCGGGGCGGCAATCCGGACGATCCGCAGCCGACGAGCGGCTGGCTCGTCAACTGCATCCTCTCGAAGCACGCGGACGCGATGGACTGCTACCCGGAGCCGACGGTGCTCCCGCGCGAGCCGGGCGACCGCGAGGAGGCAGCGAAGCTGACGCGGATTCTGCCGGTGATTCTGAAGAAGAACCAGTTCAAGCGGACGTACTCGTCGGCGTGGTGGTACAAGCTCAAGTCCGGGTGCGCGGTGTACGGCGTGTTCTGGGACGCTGGGAAGCTCGGCGGGCTGGGGGACATCTCCATCCGGCGGATGGATCTGCTGAACCTGTTCTGGGAGCCGGGCGTGACGGATGTGCAGGATTCGGAACACTTTTTCTGCACGGAGCTGGTGGATGACGCGGCGCTGCTGCGCGCGTATCCGCAGCTGGAGGGCAAGCTCGGGTGTGGGGACTTCTCCGTGAGCCGGTATCTCTACGACGACCGGGTGGATACGTCCGGAAAGTCGCTGGTGGTGGACTGGTACTACCACACGGAGCGCGGCGGGAGAAAAATCCTGCAATACTGCAAGTTTGTGGGGGAGACGGTGCTCTATGCCACGGAAAACGACATGGCCGTGCCGACGGAGACGTGCGTGGTGGGGATGGACGAGAACGGACAACCCCTGACGCAGGAGGTTCCGGCGGGGCCGAGCATGGCCGAACGCGGTTGGTACGACCATGGGAGGTATCCGTTCGTATTCGATGTGCTGTTTCCTGAGGAGGGGACGCCCGCGGGGTACGGGTATGTGGATCTGTGCAAGAGCCCGCAGAAGCAGATCGACCTGATGAACCAGGCGATTCTCAAGAACACGCTGGCCGCGGCGACACCGCGTTTTTTCATCCGCGCGGACGGGGCGGTGAACGAGGAGGAATACGCCGACTGGACAAGGCCGTTCGTCCACACGAACGGGAATCTCGGGGCGGACTCGATCGCGCCGATCCACACGGCGGGGCTGGACAGCGTGTATGTGGCGATTCTGCAGAGCAAGATCGCGGAGATGAAGGAGACGGCGGGCAACCGCGATGTGACGAGCGGCGGCACGGCTTCGGGCGTGACGGCGGCGACGGCCATTGCGGCGCTGCAGGAGGCAGGCAGCAAGCTCTCGCGCAACATGATCGACGACGGGTATGAGGCGTTTTCCGATGTGGTGACGCTGTGCATCGAGCTGATCCGTCAGTTTTACAGTCTGCCGCGGCAGTTCCGCTTGCTCGGGCGCGGGGGCGAGGAGTTTGTGAGCTACGACAGCCGCGGGCTGCAGCCGCAGGCGATGGACGACGGGGTAGAGGTGCGCTACCGCGTGCCGGAGTTTGATCTGGAGGTTGCGGCGCAGGACGAAAACCCCTACAAGACGATGGAATACAACCAGCTGGCGCTGCAGCTGTTTCAGATGGGCTTTTTCCGCGAGGATCTGGCGGATCAGGCGCTGCGGTGTCTGGAGCTGATGGAGTTCAAGAATAAGGACCGGCTGGCGGATGTGATCGCGCAGGGACGCACGCAGGCGCGGGAGACGGCGCAGCTGCAGGCGCAGCTTCTGGAGCTGGCGCAGGTGGTTGACCGCCTGCAGGGGACGCAGCTGGCCGGGGCGCTGGAGGAGGAATTCAGCGGCGGTAGCAGCGACGCGCCGGGGAGGGCGGCATCTTCGCGCGGGAGCGCCATGGAGCGGATGCGCAAGGCGACGCTTGAGGCGGTGCGGCCGCGATGATCCGGGTGCGCTTTGAGGAAAACCGACTGACGGTTTGCGGGCATGCGGGATATGCCGCGCGCGGGGAGGACATCGTGTGCGCAGCGGTTTCGGCGCTGGTGTATGCGCTGATCGGCGATCTGCAGGAACGGGGACTGGTGCGCGAGCTGGTGATCCGGCCGGGGTATGTGATGCTCTGCGCCGGGGGCGCGTGCGCGGCAGAGTTCGCGCTGGTGCGCTGCGGGCTGGAGCAGCTGCAGGCGCGCTATGGGGAGTTTGTATCCGTGGAAACCACGGTGCATGGGTCGTGACCTACCACGGGAAGGAGATGCGATGAAGCAGCTTTGGATGGACTGGCAGCTATTTGCCGAGGGCGAGTCCGCGCCGGAGGGAGCGGGCGAAGGACAGGATTCCACGCCTCCCGACGCCGGGGAGGACTTTGAGGCGCTGATCCGCGGGCGCTGCAAGGAGGAATTCGACGCGCGGGTGAAGAAGATTCTGGACGGACGGCTCAGGGGGCTGCGGCAGGAGAACCAGCGGCTGCGGCAGGCGGAGAGCGCGCGGCAGGTGCAGGCGCTTGAGCGGCTGGAGCGGGACGAGGCGGCGGTGCGGCAGATGTATCCGGCGTTTTCGCCGGAGGAGGAGCTGCGCGACGAGGATTTCTGCAGGCTGATAGCGGCGGGCGTGGACGCACGGACGGCGTATGAGGTCAGGCACCGCGAGGAGCTGCTGCGGCAGGCGATGCGCTATGCGGCGGAGCGCGCGGCGGGGCAGGCAGCGCGCAGCATCGCCAGCGGCGGACGGCGCGTGCGCGAGAACCGGGGCGGCAGCAGCTGCGTTTCGCGGCCGGATCCGCGAAAGCTCTCGAGCGAGGAGCTGGCCGACATCCGCAGACGGGTGCAGAGCGGCGAGAAGATCCGATTCTGAGCGGTTCGGACGGAAAACGGACAAGAAGAAAGGGGAAAACTATGGAAATCAATCATATGTATGACCTGCAGCTGTTCGCGGAGGCGAACACGCAGACAAGCAATGATCTGAGCGCGGAGATGAAGACGTATTACGGGATGGAGCTGCTCGAGAGCGCGAAGCCCCAGCTCGTACACAACCAGTTCGCGGCGACGAAGGGGATGCCCGTGGGCGGCGGCAAGACGGTGGAGTGGCGCAAGTTCGGCTCGTTCGACAAGGCACTCACGCCGCTGACCGAGGGCGTGACCCCGGACGGCAGCGGCATCTCCGTGAGCTACATCACGAAGGAGCTGGCGCAGTACGGCGACTACACGACCGTGTCCGATATGCTGGATCTGACGGCCATTGACGACGTGGTGCTGGAGATCACCGACCGCCACGGCGCAAACATGGGGCTGACGCTCGACACGGTGACGCGCAACGAGATTCAGCAGGGCAATCAGGTGATCTACGCGCCGAAGCTGGGCGCAGGCGGTGCCAAGACCGAGGTGGAGCACCGCTATGATCTGACGTCGGACTGCCGGCTGACGAGCGAGCTGGTGGCGAAGGCCGCGACGCATCTGAAGAAGATGAACGCGCCGACCTTCGACGGCAAGTATGTCTGCATCATCCATCCGAGCGTGGCGTTCGACCTGCGCCAGGATGAGGCGTGGATCGCCGCGCACCAGTATGCCGCGGCGCGCGAGCTGTTCTCGGGCGAGATCGGTGAGCTGCACGGTGTGCGCTTCGTCGAGACGACGGAGGCGAAGATCTACTGCGGTGAAAATCTCGCGTCCGACAGCCGCACGCTGAAGGTCAGCACGAAGGTGGAAGGCAGTAAGTCTATTGGCTTTACAGGCGGTACGGTTGCAGTGAATGCGCTGGCTGGGCGCTTCGTGCTCGTGGGCGGCAAGCGCGTGGAGATCACTGCGAACACCGCGAACAGCATGACGGTGAGTGAGAACGTCACCGCCGAGGCAAACGCCGTGATCTATCCCGGCGAGGGCGGCGCGGAGGGCGCGGCCGTGTACGGCTGCCTGTTCCTCGGCAAGAACGCCTATGGCGTGGTCGACCTGAGCGAGGGGACGGAGGTCATTGTCAAGCCGCGCGGCTCCTCCGGCACGGCCGATCCGCTGGATCAGCGCTCGAGCGTTGGCTGGAAGGGCGTTCACGCGGCGGCCATTCTTTATAATGAGTATATGGTGCGCGTGGAGTGCGGCTCGTCCTACTCCGGGCAGGATAAGGCGAACTGACAGTTTAAGAGGACGCGCCCCGGGGCTTCGGCTCCGGGGCGTGGAAATCGGCAAAATACGGAAAGGAGTATGGGGAAATGAACGAGCAGATGGTGAAGATCCTGCTGCCGCGCGGCAGAAAGAACGAGGAGAACTTCGTGATCGTATCGGTGAACGGCAGAAGCTGGAAGATCATGCGCGGCGTGGAGGTCGAGGTGCCGCTGTGCGCGGCCGAGGTGCTGGAAAACGCGCGGATGATGGAGAGCACCGCGCGCAGTTATGTCGACCGGATGGCAAACTGAGGAGGTGGCGCGGATGGCAAACCGGACGGCCGGACAGGTGCTCAGTCAGGTGGACGCGCTGCTGCCGAACCAGTATACGCTCGAGGAGAAGCGGCGCTGGCTGCAGCAGGCGGAGGGATTCGTGTGCGAGGAGATCCTGCACGAGACGCTGGGGGAGACGTTCTCCGACGAGACGGAGCTGCGCGTGCCGCCGCCGTATGACGAGCTGTACCGCTTTTATCTCGAGGCGCAGATCCACTACGCCAACGGCGAGACGGTGCGCTGTAACAACGCGAGCACGGCATGGAACAACGCGTTTCTGACGTATCGGGACGCGTACTGCCGCGCGCAGGTGCCGCCGCGGCGCGTGCCGGCGCTGCGGCTGTGCTGAGAGGGGGCGAGGGGATGTATTTTCCCAAACTGAGCGAGCCGCCGCAGAAGCGGGTGACGGTGGATCGGTTTCTGGGGCTCGACCGGCGCAGGCGCGCGTCCGAGGGGGCGCTCGCGGCGATGGAGAACCTGACGGGGGCGCACTATCCGGCGCTGGCGGTGCGCAGCAGGCGGTCCGCGGTGGGAACGGCGGTCAAACCCGGCGGGCTGACGGCAAAGGACGCGCTGATCTGGGTGGACGGAACGGCGCTCTATGTCGGCGGGATCAAGACGGGGCTGGTGCTGACCGAAGGGCTGAAGCAGCTGGTGAGCATGGGGGCGTATCTCGTGATCTGGCCGGACAAGAAGTACATCAACACGAAGGATCTGACGGACTTCGGGAGCCTCGAGCGGAGCTATGAGAGCACCGGGACGGTGACGCTGCGGCTGTGCCGCGCGGACGGGACGGACTTCGGCGACTGGCAGGCGGGCGGCAGCGCGCCGGAGGGCGCGCAGAGCGGGGCGCTCTGGGTCGACACGGCTGCGCAGACGCCCGTGCTGCGGCGCTTTGACGGCGAGAGCTGGAGCGCGGTGGACGGCGTGTGCGTGGAGATCCGCGCGGCGGGGATCGGCGAGGGATTTCAGGCGGGCGACGGCGTGGAGATCGACGGATGCGCCGACGAGCGGATGAACGGGAGCTTTCTGCTTGAGCGCGCGGAGAGCGGCGCGATCGTCGTGCCGGGGATCCTGACGCAGACGGTGAGCCAGACGGAGACGCTCACGGTCAGCCGCAGCGTGCCGGAGATGGACTATGTGATTGAGTGCGGGAACCGGCTGTGGGGCTGCAAGTACGGCCTTGTGGACGGGGAGACGGTGAATGAGATCTATGCGAGCAAGCTCGGGGACTTCAAGAACTGGAACTGCTTCGCGGGGCTCTCAACCGACAGCTATGCCGCCGCGCGCGGGTCAGACGGGCCGTTTACCGGAGCGGCGGACTATCTGGGCAGCCCGATTTTCTTCAAGGAGGACTGTCTGGAGCGGGTGTATCCGAGCGCGTCGGGCGCGCACCAGATCGTGACGACGCGGTGCAGCGGCGTGCGCCGGGGTGACTGGCGGAGCGTGCAGGTGGTGGACGGGAAGCTCTACTACCACAGCGCGGGCGGCGTGTGCGTGTTTGACGGGAGCCTGCCGGTAGTGGTGTCGCAGGTGCTCGGCGAGGAGCGGTACACGGACGCGGCGGCGGGGAGCCTTGACGGACGGTACTATCTGAGCGCGAAGGGCGCGGACGGCGTGTGGGTGCTGCTGGTATACGACGCGCGGCGCGGGCTCTGGCACGCGGAGAGCGGTGTACAGGCGGTTGGCTTTACGCGCGCTGGGGAGAGCCTGTATGCGCTGAGTGCGGACGGAACGCTGTGGGATCTCACGGGGCACGACGGGACGCAGGAGGAGTGCGTTTCGTGGATGGGTGAGAGCGGCGACCTCGGGCTGAGCAGCCCGGAAAACCGGTATCTCCAGCGGCTCGATCTGCGCATGGCGCTCGAGAGCGGGAGCGGCGTGCGGCTCTATGTGAGCTATGACGGCGGGGCGAGCTGGGAGCTGCGAGGCAGCATGCAGGCAGCGGGGCGCGTGCAGGACTGTCTGCTCCATGTGCGGCCACGGCGCGCCAAGCAGCTGCGGCTGCGGCTCACGGGAGAGGGCGGCATGGTGCTCTACAGCGTGTCGGCGGTTTATGAGAAGGGGAGTGACGGGCCGTGAGCGTGCTTTCGATGCCGGCATATCCGAGCGGGACGGTGGAGCAGCAGGTGCTGCAGCAGTACTCATATCTCTTCCAGATGGCGCAGCAGCTGAACCTCGCGCTAGAGGCAGCGGAGAGCTCCCGCATGGCGGCGGTGCAGGCCGCCGGGAAGAGTCGGGCGGCGCAGGGGACGGAGCAGGAATACCAGAACCTCAAGAGCCTGATTATCAAGACGGCGGACACGGTGCAGCGGCGGATGGATCAGCTTTCGGCGCGGCTGGAGGGCGAGTATGTGGCTTCGTCCGAATTCGGGAGCTACGTTGAGAAGCTCTCGGCCTATATCGAGGCGCATCCGGACGCGCTGACGCAGTATTACAGCTTCTGCTCCGACCTGCAGGGGGACGTGGACGCGGTGGACGCGGCGTTTGGCAGCTATAAGGCCGGGACGGAGGGGTATATCCGCACGGGTGTCGTGTACTATGAGGGGGCGCTGCCGGTTTACGGCGTGGCGGTGGGGCAGAACCTGACGACCACGCTCGTGGACGGCGTGGAGACGGTCGCGCAGAACGACTTCCGCGCGACGTTCACGGCAAAACGGCTCTCGTTCTGGCAGGATAGCACGGAGGTGGCGTATGTCTCGGACAACCGGCTCTATATCCGGGACATCACGGTGCTCGACAGCGTGACGCTGGGCGGGTGGAAGCTCGCGAGCGAAAACGGACTGGCATTTCAGTGGATCGGAGGATAAACGATGGCAGGATCCGGGAGCTTTACGGGCACGACGGCCAACAGCGCCATCGTGCCGACGATTACATGGTCGGCGGCGCAGTCGCAGGAGGGGAACTACTCCGATGTGACGGCGGTGCTGACCTATGACCGCACGAACAGCGGGTACACGACCTACGGCACCTGGTCGGGGTCGATCACGATCAACGGAGCGGCGACGGCGGGCAGCCGGTATCTCGAGATCGGCTATCAGACGCACACGGAGGCCATCCGCGCGACGGTACGCGTGTATCACGAGACGGACGGCAGCCGCAGCGTGACGATCTCGGCCGCGGGCGGCATCTCGGGGACGAGCCTGTCCTCGACGGAAATTGCGGCGTCGGTGACGCTCAACACGATCCCGCGCGCGTCGGCGCTCAGCTTCGGGACGTTCACGCTCGGTGCGGCGGCGGGGATCACGGTGCAGGCGGCGAGCGAGAGCTTCCGCCACACGATCCGCTGCGCGCTCGGGTCGAAAAGCGCGGTGATCGCCGACAGGACGTCGGCACGAAGCGTCAGCTGGACGATGCCGCTGGCGTGGGCGGCGGAGCTGCCCGAGAGCACGGCCGGGGCGGGAACACTGACGGTGGAGACGTATCAGGGGAGCACGCTCATCGGAAGTCGGTCGTATGCCTGCACGGTCTATGTGCCGGAGAGTGTGAAGCCGTCGGGGACGCTGACGGTCTCGGTGGTGAACGAGGGCGCGGCGGCGGACTGGGGTGTCTGCATCCGGGGACGGAGCAGCCTTTCGTATCAGGCGGCGGTGACAGGCGCCTACGGCGCGGCGGTGCGGACGTGCCGGGTGAGCTTCTCGGGAGCGTCGGCGGACGGACTGAGCGGAACGGTCGGCCCGGCGGAGCGCAGCGGCAGCCAGAAGGCAACGGCGGTGGTGACGGACGCTCGCGGCCGCTCTGTGACGCTCACGAGCGCGGCGGTGGAGGTGCTGGACTACTATCAGCCGGTGCTGGAGACGGTCTCGGTCGGGCGATGCGGCGCGGACGGGACGCTGCAGACGGACGGGGCGTATGTGCGCATTCTTTGCACGGCGCGGTGCGCGCCGTGCGGCGGGCACAACGCGCTGACGCTGCGCGCACGGTACCGGCGCGTCGGCGGGAGCTGGGGCGCGTATCAGTCGCTTACGAGCGGCACGGCAAGCGTACTCGCGGGCTTTGAGACGACGGGCTCGTATGAGGTGGAGCTGACGGCGTCGGACAGTCTCGGCGGGAGCAAGACGGTACTGGTGCCCGTCTCAACGGCGGAGGTGACGCTGCATCTGCGCTCCGGCGGCAAGGGCGCGGCCTTCGGCAAGTACAGCGAGAAGGAAGCACTGGAGTGTGCGTGGAACGCGGAATTTCAGGGAGAGGTGCAGGCGGCGTCGCTGCGTGTGGGCGGACGGATGCTGCTCGACTGGATCTATCCGATCGGCGCGGTGTATATCTCGGCGTCGGCGACGGATCCGAAGACACTTTTCGGCGGGACGTGGACGCGGATCAAGGACCGCTTTCTGCTTGCTGCGGGCGACACCTTCGCCGCGGGAAAGACCGGCGGTGAAGCAAGTCACACGCTGACTGTGGACGAGATCCCGGATCATACGCACAGCTATCAGTACACCGGCCAGAGCACGGTCATAGGTACGGACACGATCCGGCTATATGACCGCAACGGACAGCCGAACCAGTACACGGGGCAGCAAAGCAGCAACTGCGGGGGCAAGGCGCACAACAATATGCCGCCGTATTTGGCGGTTTACGTCTGGCGGAGGACATCTTAAATAAGGAGGGAAAATCATGGCATCGACCTATCAGACCGTGCGCTACGGCTCGACGGGCAGCGCCGTGCGGCAGCTGCAGAGTGCGCTGAACCAGAAGGGCTATCAGCTGTCGGAGGACGGCATCTTCGGCGCGAAGACGCGCGCGGCGGTGAGAGACTATCAGAAGAAGAACGGGCTGCTGCTCGACGGGATCGCGGGCAGCCAGACATGGAACCATCTGATGAGCGCGGCGGCTGCGCCGAGCGGGCCGACGGAGAGCCGTCAGGTGCTCTCGGGCGTTTCGGACGAGACGGCAGCGCGGCTGGCGCAGCTGGAGAAGGGGTACGAGGCGTCGGGCGACGTGACGGCGGCGCAGGAGGAGCAGCGGAGCATCGAGGCGCTGCGCCCCGGTGCGTGGCGGTCGAGCTATGCGGGGCAGCTCGAGCAGCTCTACAGTGAGATCAGCGGGCGCGGGGCGTTCCGGTATGACCCGGCAGAGGATGCGGCGTTTGTGCAGTACGCCGGGATGTATCAGCGGCAGGGCCGCCGGGCGATGGAGGACACGCTCGGACAGGCCGCGGCGCTGACGGGCGGCTACGGCAGCTCCTATGCACAGGCGACAGGACAGCAGAGCTACGGTGAGTATCTGCAGAAGCTCAATGAGGTGCTACCAGAGCTGGAGCAGGCGGCACGCAGCCGCTATGACGCGGAGGGCAAAAGCATGCTGCAGCAGTATCAGCTCCTGCAGGGGCGTGAGGACGATGAGCGCAGCGCGTGGGAGGCGGCGATGGAGGCTTGGCAGAAGGAGGCGGACAGCGCCGCCAAGCGCACGCAGACCGCCGCGCAGCAGGACTATGACGCATGGCAGGACGCGCTGAAGTACTACCGCGACAAGGCGAACGCCGAGCAGAAGGCGGCGGACGGTAAGACGTACAATACCGGGACCGCCGCGCCCGCGCAGCGCACCGAGTCGCTCAGCTCCGCGGCGGCGGAGAGCCTGGAGCGGGCGATGGGGAACTACTTCCGCGCGGGGGACAGCGCGAGCGCGCAGAGCCTGCTCGCGCAGTACAGCGGCCGCATGACCCCGGCGCAGAAGAAGCGCTTCGCGGCGCTGTTTTCACGCTACGACGCGGAGGCGGGCATCTGACGGCTTGACAGCGGCGCGCTTTTCGGTACAATAGGGGAGTGATCAAACGAGAAGCGCGGAAGGGGGCGGCGTATATGGCGGGCTGGTACTATCGGCAGCTGGACCGGAGCGGCCGGGAGGTCTATGACGGAATGCGGGCGGGCTTTGCCGCGCTCGCGCCCGCCATCCGCCTGCCCCGGCTGGAGGGGGAGCGGCTGTCGGAGACCTATCTGCGGCTGAAGCTCGACGAGCCGCTGCTGTTTCATGTGACGGGGTTCAAGTATCGGTTCGACCCGCGCGGGGATCATATCGAGCTGATCCCGGAATATCTCTTCGACAAGGGGAAGATCCGCACGCACCGGCAGGCGATCGACGCGCGGCTGGAGCGGTTGGCGCGGCCGCTGCGCGGAAAGGGCGAGCTTGAGCGCGAGCAGGCGATTCACGACTTCATACTGGAGAACGTCCGCTATGACAAGCTCAAAAAGAGCTATTCGCACGAGATCATCGGGCCGCTGACGCAGGGCGTCGGCGTGTGCGAGGGGATCGCGAAGACGGTGAAGGCGCTGTGCGACGCGGTGGGGCTGGAGTGCATCGTCGCGCTCAGTGAAGCAAACCCGGACGCGGGCGTCAAGTACCGGCACACGTGGAACGTCGTGACCGTGGGCGGCAGGCGCTATCACCTCGACGCGACGTTTGACAACTCCCTGCAGCGGGGCGTAAAGCGGTATGACTACTTCAACCTCGACGACAGACACATCTTCCGCGACCACGAGGAGCTGGTGCTGCCGGTGCCGCCGTGTACGGAGGAGAAGGGGTATTTTTACCGGCCGGTGTCGCTGACGAAGGTGGAGGACGTCGAAAACCGCGCGAAGCAGGCGCTGCGCAAAAAGCAGGCGCACTTTGTGTTCCACTGGCGCGGCGGCGGGCTGAATCGTGCGGTGCTTGAGGACATTCTTACGAGGTGTCAAGCGCTGGCGCAGGCGAAGGGGAGAGGCGTCGCGTGCTTCATAAACCGGGCGCAGAGCGTGATCCAGCTGGACTTCCCGGAGGGGCCGGGCACGGGGATCGACGTGCAGCAGCCTGACGAGGGACGGGAGTAATTGCCTAAAGAACGGCTCTGTATGTGCCGGATTTTTGGAGAATGTGCGGAAATGATGCAAAAACCCTTGACAAGCGGGGGCTGACGTGTTACGATCCCAAACGTCCAAAGCAAATACTCTGGAACAAGGAGGAAAGCAAGATGAAGAAGCAGAGCGCCATCATGATGATGATGCTGATGCGCATGTGCTCCATGTGCATGCTTCGTTGCGCCCAATTCGGCCAACTGCTTTCCCAGCCCTGTTAAAGCCCGGTACGCCGGGATGCCTGATGGTTTGAGCAGCGGAAGGTCGAACGGCCTTCCGCTGTTTTATTTTGAAGAGAAGGAGCTGAGGACAGTGATCCGCCTGAGCAAACGAATGTGTCCTCCGGACACAGCACTTTAAGAGATGGTCCCGGGACGGGAGAAAATGTTCAACCTGCATGGAAATGCACTGTATATTTTTAAAGGAGAAGATCCACATGAAACACAATCACTTTACCAAGCTGATTACCCTTGCGCTGGCCCTCGTGCTGGCTCTGGGTCTGGTTGCCTGCGGCAATCAGCAGACCACCGCCGCGACCGTTAAGATCGGCGTGCCCAACGACACCACCAACGAGGCCCGTGCTCTGCTGCTGCTGCAGGAGAACGGCATCATCAAGCTCAAGGACGGCGTCGGCATCACCGCCACCAAGAACGACATCGCCGAGAATCCCTACAACGTCGAGATCGTTGAGGCCGAGGCTGCGCAGCTGCCCAACATGCTCAAGGACTTTGACTACGCCGTTATCAACAGCAACTATGCCATCAACGCCGGCCTGAACCCCGTGAAGGATTCCCTGGCCATCGAGGGCGCCGCTTCCGCCTATGTCAACGTGCTGGTTGTCAAGGAGGGCAACGAGAACGCCCCCAAGATCCTCGCCCTGAAGGCCGCTCTCGAGAGCAAGCAGGTCGTCGACTACATCAATGAGAAGTATAACGGTTCCGTCGTCTCTGTCGTGGAGAACCCCACCGACGGCTATGACGCCTCCATCGACTACAGCGCGCTGAACGGCGAGACCGTCAGCATCGCCGCGACCCCCGCGCCCCACGCCGAGATCCTCGAGATCGTCAAGAACATCCTGGCTGAGAAGGGTATCACACTGAAGATCCAGGTCGTCAACGACTACGTCACCCCCAACACCTTCGTTGAGGACGGCAGCATCGACGCCAACTACTTCCAGCACCTGCCCTACCTCGAGGACTTCAACGCCCAGCAGGGTACGCACCTCGTCTCCGTGGCCGGTATCCACGTCGAGCCCATGGGTCTCTACGGCGGCAAGCAGACCACGCTGGACGCAGTTTCAGGTAAGTAAGAAAAGAGGGGGACGTTCGTGATCGAGTTAAAGCATGTCTGTAAGACATTTGAATCCGGAACCGGCGGGGTGGACGCGCTCAAGGACGTCTCCCTGACGATCGAAGATGGCGACGTCTACGGGATCATCGGTATGAGCGGCGCCGGTAAAAGCACACTGGTGCGCTGCATCAACCTGCTTGAGCGCCCCACCAGCGGCGAGGTGATTGTCAACGGCGAACGCCTTGACACCATGACCCCGGCACAGCTGCGTGCGGCCCGCCGCGAAATTACGATGATCTTCCAGCACTTCAACCTGCTCATGCAGCGCACCTGCCTGCGCAACATCTGCTTCCCGATGGAGCTCAACGGCGTCAAGCGCGCCGACGCGGAGAAGCGCGCCATGGAGCTGCTGGAGCTGGTCGGCCTGCCGGACAAGGCAAGCGCCTATCCCGCGCAGCTCTCCGGCGGCCAGCAGCAGCGCGTCGCCATCGCCCGCGCGCTGGCGACCGATCCGAAGGTGCTTCTGTGCGATGAGGCGACCAGCGCCCTCGATCCCAACACGACGCACCAGATTCTCGAGCTCATCAAGGACATCAACAAAAAGCTCGGCATCACAGTCGTCGTCATCACGCACCAGATGAGCGTGGTGAAGGAGATCTGCAGCCACGTCGCCATTCTGGATAACGGCGTGGTGGAGGAATCGGGGCTTGTGTCGGCGGTGTTCGCCGCGCCGAAGTCCGCCGCCGCGCGCCGTCTGGTGTTCCCCGGCGGGATCGACGAGCTTGTCTCCGACCCGCTGGCCGAGCGCAAGGTGCGCATCATCTTCCAGGACAGCCAGACCACGGGCATCCCGATGGTCGCACGGCTGGCCTCGGAGGAGGGAATCCTCTGCAACGTGATCTCCGCGACGACGCAGAAGCTCTCCGAGCAGGTCTACGGCAGCATGCTGCTGGGCATCCCCAGCGGCCAGTATAAGCGTGCGCTGGAGGTTATCTCCGGCATCGGCAACATCCAGATCGAGGAGGTGGACCAGAATGTACAGTAACCTGTTTGACCCGCAGTCCATTCAGGACCTGATGGCGGCTCTGCCGACCATCCCGTACGCGATCTGGGAGACGTTCTATGTCACCGTGCTGAGCACGGCGCTATCGCTGGTGCTGGGCCTGCCGCTGGGCGTGCTGCTCGTCGTGGGCGAGAAGAACGGCGTTCTGCCGCTGCCCACGTGGCTGCTGCATGTGCTGAACGTCATCATCAACCTCCTGCGCTCCATCCCGTTCCTGATCCTCATGATCATGGTGTTCCCGCTCTCGCGTCTGCTGATCGGTACGGCCGTCGGCACCACGGCGACGATCGTGCCGCTGGTTGTGGCGGCGTTCCCGTTTGTGGCGCGTCTGGTTGAGACCAGTCTGCGCGAGGTGGACGGCAACATCATCGAAGCAGCGCAGAGCATGGGCGCGACGCCGATGCAGATCATCTGCAAGGTGATGATCCCCGAGAGCGTTCCGTCGCTCATCCAGAACATTACGATTGCACTGACCACGATCCTCGGCTATTCGGCCATGAGCGGTATCATCGGTGGCGGCGGCCTCGGCAAGATCGCCATCGACTACGGCTACTATCGCTACAAGTATCTTGTGATGCTGGTGGCGGTCGTGATCCTGATCCTGCTGGTGCAGCTGTTCCAGAGCCTGGGGACCTGGCTTTCCCGCCGCAGCGACAAGCGGCTGAAGAAGTAATCACAGCAAGCATCCCGCCGGATCTGTCCGGCGGGATTTTTTTCAAGAGATTCCGAAATCTCAGGAGGAGATTTTATGCAGAAACTTTCCGTCAGAACAAAAGACTTCACCGATTCCGTCATCCGCCGGATGACGCGCGTGTCCCTGCGCTACGGCGCGGTCAACCTGTCGCAGGGCTTCCCCGACTTTGAGCCGCCCAAGGAGATCACCGACCGTCTCTCGCAGGTAGCGCACGAGGACTTCAACCAGTACTCCATCACCTGGGGCGCGCAGAACTTCCGCGAGGCGCTCGCCGCGAAGCAGTCCCGCCTGATGGGCCACGAGATCGACCCGAACAGCGAGATCGTCGTCACCTGCGGCAGTACCGAGGCCATGATGGCCGCGATGATGACCGTCGCCGACCCCGGCGACAAGGTCGTGATCTTCTCCCCGTTCTATGAGAACTACGGCGCGGATACGATCCTCTCCGGCGCGGAGCCGATCTATGTGCCGCTGTATCCGCCGGAGTTCCGCTTCAACGTCGACGAGCTCGAGGCCGCCTTCCGCCAGCACCCGAAGGCCATGATCCTCTGCAACCCCTCGAACCCCTGCGGCAAGGTGTTCACCTATGATGAGCTGAAGATCATCGCCGACCTTGCGGAGAAGTACGACGTCTATGTTATCACCGACGAGGTCTATGAGCACATCGTCTATGCCCCCAACAAGCATACCTACTTCGCGTCCCTGCCCGGCATGTGGAAGCGCACGCTCTCGTGCAGCTCGCTGTCCAAGACCTACTCCATCACCGGCTGGCGTCTGGGCTATATCATCGCGCCGCCGGAGATCATCGAGACGGCAAAGAAGGTACACGATTTCCTGACGGTCGGCGCCGCCGCGCCGCTGCAGGAGGCTGCCGTGACGGGTCTGCATATGCCGGATTCGTACTACCGGTGGCTGCAGGACAAGTACACGCACAAGCGCAACCTATTCCTCAAGGGGCTTGAGGACATCGGCATCCCGCACACCGACCCGCAGGGCGCGTATTACATCCTGCTCGATATCTCCGGGTTCGGCTTTGACTCCGACCTCGAGTTCTGCGAGGTGCTCGCGCGCGACGTGGGCGTCGGCGCGGTGCCCGGCTCGAGCTTCTTCCGTGAGCCGATGAATCACCTGATCCGTCTGCACTTCGCGAAGAAGGACGAGACGCTGAACGAGGCGCTCAATCGTCTGCAGGATATCCGCAAGAAGATTCCTGTCAGAAAATAAAGCCTGTAAAATCACCGGATTCTTTTGAATCCGGTGATTTTCACAAATTTACCAGAAAGGCATTACAAACCGGAGAAAAATTTGTATAATAAAGGATAAGAAGGATACCCAAAGCTGCCGAATAGAAAGGGAGGTTCGCTATGAAGTATACCGTCATCAAGATTGCCGTCGGGGTGCTGTTTGTCGCCGGCTATGTCGCGCTGTTCTGCACACCGCTTGGCCAGCCGCTGGAGCGGTTCGACCATCTGTCCTCGCTCTATGTCGTGATTGCGTGCATTGCGAACGTCGGCGTATCGCTTCTCTTGAACCGGCTTGCCGATCAGCGCGGCGAGCCCCAGCCGTTTCCGTTCATTTAACTGCGAATCCCCGCGGCATATGCCGCGGGGATTTTGATAATGTACAATAAGGGACCTATAACTACTTCGTGGCTCGATTTTTCGGTTTGGAAAAGGATGAAAAACCTTGCCAGATAACCGAAAGCCCTTGATATACGGGGCTTTTCCGGTTTGTCGTAATTATACCGTAAGGGAATAGCTGCGCCAGCCTTTTGCTGAGCCACGGCTTTACGCTCAAGGATGTGCAGGAATGGCTGGGGCATAGCGACATCAAGATGACGGCTAACGTATATGGCCATCTGGACGTTGCCCGCAAGCAGTCCATTGCCGACGAAATGTCAGCGCTGCTTACGCCCCGCGGCTGTTAGAAAAGTGTTAGAAGAACGACTCTTTTCATGCTGACGTACAAAAACGAAAAATCCTGAAACCATTGTGGTTCCAGGATTTTCGGTGGTGGAGATAAGCGGGATCGAACCGCTGACCTCTTGAATGCCATTCAAGCGCTCTCCCAGCTGAGCTATACCCCCGATTCAGTTGCTGTCGTTTGCTCATCGCTGACGACTTGTTTAGTATAGCACAGATCTCGGAATTGTCAACACCTTTTTTCAAAATTTTCAATTTTTTCGCGGACGGAGAACCACAGCCCGGCCGGGGTGGCCGGGCTGTGGTTAGGGCGGGGGATTACCGCTGGTTCGGCATGTTCCACGCGTCGTGGTCGGTGTGGAGCAGGTAGTGACCCTTGTGGCTCAGCGGGTCGATGAGATAGTCACGGTAGAGCGCCTGCACGTCTGGATTCTCGTGCGAGAAGCGGACGGGGCCGCTGCGGTCGATGTTCCAGAGAACCTCGCCGCGCCGCTCGGCCATCTCACAGCCGTCGTGGATGGGCTGGCCGCCGCCGCCCGCGCAGCCGCCGGGGCAGGCCATAACCTCCACGAAGTCATACTGCGCGCGTCCGGCGTCGATGTCCTGCATCAGGCGGCGGGCATTGCCGAGGCCACTCACGACCGCCACACGGACATCGCCCGCGCCGGGGATGGTGAACGTCGCCTCCTTGTGCCCGTCGATGCCGCGCACATCGTGGAAGACGTCAGGATCGGGGTTCTTGCCGGTGATGAAATAGTACGCGCTGCGCAGCGCCGCGTCCATGACGCCGCCCGTCGCGCCGAAGATCACGGCCGCGCCGGAGCCGCTGCCGAGCGGGCTGTCAAACGGTGTCTCGGACAGGACGGCGGGGTTGATCTGCTCACCGCGGAAGATACGCACGATCTCACGCGTCGTGAGCACGACGTCCACATCCGGCTCGCCGCTCACGTCGTTCATCGTCGGCAGGGCGCACTCGGCCTTCTTGGCCGTGCAGGGCATGATGGACACGACGAAGATATCGCGAGGGTCGGCACCGATCTTCTGGGCGAAGTAGCTCTTCGTCACGGCGCCGAACATCTGCTGCGGGCTCTTGGCGGTGGAGAGATTCGGCGTGTAGGCGGGATACTGCCCCTTCACGAAGCGGATCCACGCCGGGCAGCACGAGGTGAACATCGGCCAGCGGTGGCGGTCGCGGTGGGTGAAGCGGTCGATAAACTCGCTGGCCTCCTCCATGATCGTGAGGTCAGCGGCGAAATTCGTGTCGAACACATAGTCAAAGCCGACCTGCTTGAGCGCGGTGACCATGCGCTTGTCGGTGGCGTACTCGGGGTTGAGGTGGTAGTACTCAGCCCACGCCGCGCGCACGGCGGGCGCCATCTGCACGACGGTGATCTTCTTGGGATTGGCCAGCGCGTCGAAGACCTTGCCGGTGTCGTCGTGCTCCTGCAGCGCGCCGACGGGACAGTGCGTCACGCACTGACCGCAGAACGTGCAGTCCGACTCGCCGAGCTTGCGCGTTTTGCGCACGCCGACGGTCGTGCGCGAGCCGGTGCCCATCAGATCCCAGATTCCCATACCCTGGATCTTCTCGCAGACCTGGATGCAGCGCATGCACTTGACGCAGCGGTTCTCAATGCGGATGACGGGGTTGCTGAAGTCGTCGGGGATGTGGTTAAGATCCTGAATGTAGTGCTCGCCGAGGAGGTTATAGTCGTTGCTGAGCTGCTGGAGCTTGCAGTTGCCGCTGCGGGTACACTTTGTGCAGTTCGTGTCGTGCTGGCTCAGCAGCAGACGCAGGTTCACGCGGCGCGCCTCGCGCACGCGGGGGGAGTTCGTCGAGACGACCATCCCCTCCACGACGGCGTTGTCGCAGGCGGGGACAAGGCGCTCATAGCCCTCGACCTCGACCATGCACAGGCGGCATGCGCCGATTTCGTTGACGCCCTTGAGATAGCAGAGCGTGGGAATGTCGAGGTGGACGGAGCGGGCGGCCTCGAGGATGGTCGTACCCTCCGGCACCGTGACGGTTTTGCGGTCGATTGTCAGCGTTACCATTTGTTGTTCCGCCCCCCTCTGAAGATTCCGTAGCCGAAGTGGTCGCAGCGCAGGCAGCGGGACGCCTCGGCGAGCGCGCCTTCCTCCGTCAGTCCGCACTCGATGTCCTCAAAGTCGCACTTGCGATCGCAGGCCTCGCGCTCGGTGGTGTTGATGCGCCCGTGCGGCGCGCGGTTGTTCAGCCGCGGGGCGGGGATGTCGATGTCGACCTCGATCTCATGGCGGAAGCCGAGGTGCTCGTCGATGTTGGCCGCGGCGACCTTGCCCGCGGCGATAGCGCGGATGGCCGTGGCGGGACCGGTGACGCAGTCGCCGCCGGCGAAGAGGTTGTCCTTGTCGCCGACCTGACCGCTCAGGGCCGCGACGAACGTGCCGCCGCGCTTGATGGGCACGCCCGCCTGCTCAAAGCCCTGCATCTCGATGCCCTGGCCGATGGCCACGACGATGACGTCCGCAGGAATGCGCTGCTCGGGCAGATCCGCCTTGTTCGGGCGGGGACGGCCGTCCTTGCCGACCTCGCCGATGATCTGCGGCTGCACCCACAGCGCGCGGGCGACGTGGTCCTCGTCGGCCTCGATGCGCACGGGGGCGGCCAGCGTCATCAGCTCCGCGCCCTCGGCCAGCGCGCCCTCGATCTCGTCGGGGAGGGCGGTCATGTCCTCGGTGCGGCGGCGGTAGACGCAGGTGACCTTGTCCGCGCCGAGACGGATGGACGAGCGAACGACGTCCATGGCGACGTTGCCGCCGCCGATGACGACGACCTGCTTGCCGTGGAAGTTCGGCATGTTGTTATCGCCGATGGCACGCAGCATCACGACGGCAGACATGACGTTGCGGCTGTCCTCGCCGGGGATGCCGACCTTTTTGTCCTGATGGGCGCCGATGGCGATATAGACGCAGTCATACTCATGCTGGAGCTTTTCAAGCCAGATGTCCTTGCCGACGGTCATGCCGGTGTAGACCTGAATGCCGGTGGAGAGGATGGACTCGATCTCCTGGTCAAGGAGCTTTCGCGGGAAGCGGTAGCTCGGGATGCCGTAGCGGAGCATGCCGCCGAGCTGCTTGCGCTCTTCGTAGATGGTCACGGAGTGGCCCATCAGAGCCAGATAGTACGCGCAGCTCAGGCCGCTCGGGCCGCCGCCGATGACGGCGACCTTCTTGCCCGTCGGCGGAGCGCAGGGCGGATTCGGCACGACGCCGGCATGGTCGACGGCATAGCGCTTCAGCCCGCGGATGTTGATGGCGTCATCCACCATACGGCGGCGGCAGCGCGCCTCGCACGGATGCTCACAGATATAGGCGCAGGCCGTGGGGAACGGATTGTCCTTGCGGATCAGGCGGATGGCGTCGGCGCAGCGCCCGGCGCCGACAAGCGCCATATAGCCGGGGATATCCACGCCTGCGGGACAGAGGTTCACGCACGGGACGGGGATCTCCAGCCCGGCGAGACACCGGTGGTGGCAGATGTGCTCGACATAGTCGTCGCGGAAGCCCTCCAGCCCGTCGACGACGAGCCGCGCGGCATCGCGCCCGATGGCGCAGTCGGCTGTATTGACAATGGAGCGCGCCGTCTTTTCGATGATGGCGAGCGTCTCCATGGTGGCGGTGCCGTCCACAACCTGTTCGATCAGCAGCGAAAGCTGCCCCAGACCGATACGGCAGGGAACACATTTACCGCAGGACTGCGCGTGGCACAGTCTCAGAAAAGCCAGCGACATATCCACGGGACACAGGCCGGGGGGGCTCGCGGCAATCCGGCGCTCGACGTCGCGGTAGAGATTATCCACCACGGTCTGGGCGCGGTTCTGGGTTTTGATGTCCAGTCTGCTCAAAGCATTTCACTCCTTCTGCCCGCCGCAGCGGAAACGATACCGCAAGGGCGGGCTGATGTTACTGCTTAGAATGGCACAAAACTTTTCGGATGTCAATCTCCTGCAAATAAGTTATTTTCATAACAAATTTCTACAAAAACAGAGGGAAAGTTTTACCATCTAAATTCTGTGAACAAAATCGGGGAACTTTTGGAGCAATCAAAAACGGAAGCGCAAAAAAGCGGAACACTTTCAGAACTTTGCCAAAAGAAAAGCAATCGGCACGAAATTTTTGTTTCGTAAGAATATAATAGCGCGAGTGGCAAAAAACGTGCCGCCCGGTAGCTGCCGGGCGGCACAAACGGTCTCACCGAGTTCGCGGCCCGCAGGCCGCAAATAAATTGTAATCCGCTTTTTGCGGCGGCGTGTACGCCGCAAAAAACACTTTGCGCGGGCCTCGGCCCAAAGGAACTGGCCTCGGCAGACCCGACGGTTGATGTCGGGCCAACGAGCGTCGCAGGCTGGCACAGCCAGCCGAGGAGCAGAGCGAAGCGAACCCCCCATTCGCCTAAAAGGGCTCTGCCCTTTTAGGCGAGAGTTTTGACCCACTCGCCGTACTTGGCGAGGTTCGCGTCGCGCCCGGCGGCGTCGCGGCCCTGCGTGAGGATGTAGACCTTGATCTTCGGCTCGGTGCCGCTGGGACGGACGAGGATCGTCGTGCCGTCGGCCAGCTCATAGCGCAGCACATTCGAGCCAGAGAGCTCCATCGTGCTCTTTTCGCCCGTGCGGCAGTCGACGACGGAGCCGTCGGTATAGTCCTTGCGGACGGCGACGTCCACGCCCGCGATCTGGACGGGGGGCTGCGCACGCAGATTCTTCATCAGCGCGGCCATCTTCTCCAGCCCGTCAAGGCCGGGCATGACGAGGTTGTGGGTCTTCTCGCCGTACCAGCCGTACTTCTGATAGAGCGCCTGCAGCGCGTCATAGAGCGTCATGCCCTGCGCGGCGTACCACGCGGCCATCTCTGTGATGATGAGCGAGGCGGTCACGGCGTCCTTGTCGCGGACATAGTCGCCGAGCATGTAGCCGTAGCTCTCCTCATAGCTCATGATGACATGGCCCTCACCCGCGCCCTCGAGTGCGTTCTTCTTCTCGGCCATGAACTTGAAGCCCGTGAACGTGTCGCAGGAGGTGACACCGTTGCTCTCGGCGACCTTGCGCGCCATCTCGGTGGTGACGATCGTCTTGAGAAAATAGGGCTTTTCGGGCATCTTGCCCGCGCGGCGCAGCGCGCCGATCAGATAGTCGAGCATCAGCACGCCTGTCTGGTTGCCTGTGACGGGGATGAACTTGCCGTCTGCGCCGCGCACCATGATGCCCACGCGGTCACTGTCCGGATCGGTACCGAGAATAAAGTCCGCGCCGACCTGATCGGCGAGGTCGATGGCCAGATAGAAGCCCTCGGGGTTTTCGGGGTTGGGGGAGACGACCGTGGGGAAGTTCCCATCGAGCACCAGCTGCTCGGGCACGCAGTACAGGTGCTTTACGCCCAGCCCGTGCAGCGCCTCGGGCACGAGCTTCCAGCCGCAGCCGTGGAAGGGGGTGTAGATCATCTTGAAGGTGTCGGCGACCTTGGCGACGCTCTCGCGGTCGTTGATCATGGCGAAGACGTTGGCCATAAACGCGCGGTCCGTCTCCTCACCGATGACCTCGATCAGTCCGGCAGCCTTCGCCTCGTCGAACGGCATACGCTCCACGCCCGTGAAGACGTCGATCTTCTCAAGCTCGGCGGCGATGGCAGCGGCGTGCTGCGGCGGCAGCTGCGCGCCGTCGGCCCAGTAGACCTTGTAGCCGTTATACTCCTTGGGGTTGTGGCTGGCGGTGACGTTGATGCCCGCCTGGCAGCCGTAGTGCCGCACGGCGAACGACAGCTCCGGCGTGGGGCGCAGCGACTCAAAGATGCGCACATGGATGCCGTTTGCGGCGCAGACCTCGGCCGCGGCGCGGGCGAAGTCCATCGAGTGGTTGCGGCAGTCCATGCAGATGGCGACGCCGCGGCGCTTGGCCTCCTCGCCCTCGGCGCAGATTACCTTCGCGAAGCCCTGCGTCGCCCAGCGGATGACATAGACGTTCATCTGGTGCAGACCCATCTTCATCGTGCCGCGCAGACCGGCGGTGCCGAACTCCAGCGGGCCGTAGAACCGGCTCTCGATCTCCTTGTCGTCGTCCGCGATGGCCCGCAGCTCGGCGCGCTCCTCGTCCGTGATGGCGGGGCTGCTGACCCACTTCTCATATTCCTGTCGGTAGTTCATATGCATTTACTCCTTTCGGACATTATTCGTTGTCGTCGGTAACGGGCTCCGCCTGCAGAATCTCCTCGGCCTCCTCGCGGCGCGACGCCGGGACATACAACCCCGCGCCGTAGCCGGAAAAGCCGTTGATGACCTTTCCCGCGCCGCCGTCGAGGTCGTAATACTTGAAGCAGGGGATCCCGTAGGCCGCGAGCAGGGAAATCGTCATGTCGGAATCGGCGGCGGAATCGAAGCTGTTCATCAGGCGCACGGCCTTCTCCTTCTGCCCGCTGCCGTCAACCGGCCACTGCGGGCCGTCCGGGCCGAAGGCCCATGTGGTGTTGTCCATGTACGCAATCCTCCTTTGATTGGTTGTGAGTTATTTATGGTATCTCGTCCCCACGGCGATCTGATATGCGCGGTAGACCTGTTCGAGCAGCATGACCCGCGCCATGTGGTGCGGGAACGTCATCGGCGACATGGAGAGCCGCCAGTCGGCCTCGCGCTTGAGCGTCTCGTCCAGCCCGAAGCTGCCGCCGATGAGAAACGTCAGCTGCGTCCGCCCGGCGACGCCGAAATCCGCCATGCGGCGGCTCAGCTCCTCGCTCGAGCAGGGTTTTCCCTCCACGCAGAGGGCGATGACCGCGCCGCCGCGCGGGAGCCGCTCGCGGATGAGCGCGGCCTCCGCGGCCAGCGCCTGCCGCACCTGCGCGGGCGAGGGATCCTCGGGCAGGCGCGTCTCCGGCAGCTCGGTGATCTCGAGCTTGCAGAAGCGCTGCAGCCGTTTACTGTATTCCTCCACTGCATCGCGGTAGAACTTCTCCTTCAGTTTCCCCACACAGAGAATGCTGACCTTTTGCATTGCTGACCTCCACGATATACGGCCCGCCCAGTTCCCTGCGCGGCGCGGCGGACAGGCGCACGCCCGTTCCGCTCAGTGCGCGCCCGACGCGCTCGAGCGCCATGGCGGGGGGGTTGTTTTCCCGGCTAAGGTGCGCGAGGACAATCTCGCGCGTGCCGAGACGCGCCATCTGCGCGGCGAAGGCCGCCGCGGCATCGTTCGACAGGTGCCCCAGCGGGCCGAGAATCCGCTGCTTGAGCGAATAGGGGTAGGGCCCGGAGCGCAGACATTCCTCGTCGTGGTTGCTCTCGAGCATGAGAAGCGCCGCCCCGGCGAGCACGTCCGCGGCCTCGTCCGTGATGAGCCCCGTGTCCGTCAAAATGCCGACGGAGCCGCCCGCGGCGTCGATGCGGTAGTCGATGCTCCCCGCTGCGTCGTGCGACGTCTCAAACGGCGTGATGCGCGCCGCGCCGACGGTGAACGGCGTGAGCCGCTGCACCTCGCGGAGCATCGGCCCGATCCCCGCGATGCGCCAGGCGAGCTGGCACGCGGTGGCGGGGGAGGCGTAGATGGGAATCCGGTGGCGCTTGACGAGCGTCTGCAGGCCGGAGATGTGGTCGCTGTGCTCATGGGTGATGAGGATGGCATCGACCTGCGCGAGAGCGATGCCGAGCTGCTCGAGCGTGGTCTTGATGCGCCGGGTGGAGATGCCCGCGTCCACGAGGATGCGCGTGCCCTCCGCGTCGATGACCAGGCAGTTCCCCTCGGAGCCGCTGGCCAGAGTATGTACTGTAATCACGTTGCTGTCCCTTCAAAAATGCGCGTCACAAAGACAAAACCAGCGCCCGCCGTAAGCGGCAGACGCTGGAATTTCTTCTGAACGCTTCAGCTGATCTGTGCCTCGTTCTCGGCCGCTTCGACGGGCACATCCACCATCTGAATGTCCGCGCCGACCGCGCGGAGCTTGCCGACAAGATCCTCATAGCCTCGCTCGATAAACTGAATCTGGCTGATCTCGGTTGTCCCCCGTGCGGCCAGACCCGCGATCACGAGCGCCGCGCCTGCGCGCAGGTCGCACGCGTGCACCGGCGCGCCCTCGAGATGCTCGACGCCCTCGATCACGGCCACGCGGCCGTCGACCTGAATGTGCGCGCCCATGCGGCGCAGCTCGTCGAGATACTTGAAGCGGCTCGCGCCGTAGACGCCCTCGGTCACAAGGCTCGTCCCCTGCGCCAGCGACAGCACGACCGCGATCTGCGGCTGCATATCGGTCGGGAAGCCCGGATAGGGCTGGGTCTTCACGTTGGCGCGCTGCAGCGGCTCGCTGCGGCGCACGAGGAGCGTGTCATCCTGCTCCTCAATATGAACGCCCATCTCCATGAGCTTGGCGGAGATGCAGTCCATGTGCTTGGGGATGACGTTCTTGATGAGCACCTGACCGCCCGCGGCGGCCACGGCGGCCATGTAGGTACCGGCCTCGATCTGGTCGGGGATGATGCAGTAGCTGCCGCCGGAGAGCTTCTCCACGCCGCGGATGCGGATGGAGTCCGTGCCGGCGCCCTTGATGTCCGCGCCCATGGAGTTGAGGAAGTTCGCGAGGTCGACGATATGCGGCTCCTTGGCGGCGTTTTCGATCGTGGTGACGCCCTCGGCGAGGACGGCGGCCATCATGATGTTCATCGTCGCGCCGACGCTGACCACGTCGAGATAGACGGTCGCGCCCTTGAGGCGGCCGCCCCTGGCCGTGGCGTGGACGAGGTTGCCCTCCGTCACGTCCGCGCCCATCGCGCGGAAGCCCTTGACGTGCTGGTCGATCGGGCGTACACCGAAGTTGCAGCCGCCGGGCATGGCGACCGTTGCCTCACCGAAGCGGCCGAGCAGCGCGCCGAGCAGATAGTAGCTCGCGCGGATCTTGCGCGCGAGGTCATAGCAGGGCTGGGTCGAGTGGACGCTGTGGCAGTCGATCTGCACGGCGTGCTGGTTGAGGACCTTCACCTTCGCGCCCATGTCCTCGAGAATGGTGAACAGGAGCGTCACGTCGCTGATCTGCGGGATGTTTTCGATGCGGCACACGCCGTCGACGAGCAGAGCGGCAGGAATGATGGCAACTGCGGCATTTTTCGCGCCGCTGATCGTGATCTCGCCGAACAAGGGACGAGACCCGTTGATAATATACTGATTCAAAACAGGCACCCTCTCCTAAGGTAATGTCTCCGGGCTTATTTTGCCCATAGGTAAAGAACTTCATACGGCCTGCGCATGAAGATAATAGCTCATGATTGAAATCAGTATACCATTCTTTTTTTTTAAAATCAATGTCAAACCTGTGTGATGGAAAAATTTTCTTCCGGTTTCGCGCCGTCAGATCCGGCTGCCGTCCCAGCGGTAGTGTCCGGTGATGGGCATTTTCCGCATGTCGTCGTGCTCGACGGCGCCGTCGACGGGGTTGCCGTGGTGGATGAGAAAGGGGACGCCGCTGCGATTGCGCCGGTCGGAACAGATGCCGATGTGATCCATGTCGCCGAAAACGACGATGTCGCCCGGCTGCCACTGCGCGGGATCGTCGAGACTGCACGTCAGCACCTGTGCGTGGCGGCGGAGATAGGCGTCGAGGTTTGTCACGCGGCGGAAGTCGATGTTTGGGTCGGGTGCGGCGACGTTCGGATAGGCGGAGGGCGCGGCGAGAATATCGCGGTCGACGAGATCCTTGAGATTGTACCCGGCGGCCTTGAGCGCCTGCCAGATGACGTCCGTGCAGACGCCGTTTCCGTCGTTGGGGTAGCCGCCGACGTAGTAGGCGCTCTTGTAATACGGCTTCGTCGCGATGTAGTCCCGCGCGCCGAGGAGCATATCCGTGTAGTCGTCGACGCCGTTGCCGTCGGCGTCGAGCGGGCTCTGGATCTGCGTGATGCCGAGCTGCCGTGCGGTGTAGTACGGGCGGGGGAAGAAGTGCCAGACCAGCACGCCCGCGACCGCCAGAGCCGCCGCGAGCAGCACGGCC
>ERZ773187.314-NODE-314-length-48659-cov-9.933113_pt1 | contig 48659 bp, 51 predicted proteins | sample MGYA00511242_ERZ773187 | MGnify/ENA primary metagenome ERZ773187 (study PRJEB29015, sample SAMEA2737744) | human gut metagenome | biome: human gut; feature: human-associated habitat; material: faeces | place: China | collected 2012 ...
TATACACACTTTCCAGGCGTGCTCCTTCAGCCACTCGGACACCTCACCATATTGTCATCCCGTTGTTGCTGGGACGGGCGCTAATGTAAGGAAAACCCGAACGGTCGTCAACTCACTTTTTCAGTAATTTAGCGCGTTCATACAAACTTCAAGCAATATGATTCCTAATTGTTCTGAAAGCGCCTCTTTTATCAGCAACGCAGCAGCCGCATTTATTTGTTATGCTGGCAATCCAGTTGAAAATGAAAATAAAACAGCGCAGAAAAGCAGGAGAAATTATGGATATCATCTTTTATCACCCTACATTTGATACCGCTTATTGGCTTAATGCCCTTTCAGCAGCATTGCCGGGCGCACGGGTTCGCGAGTGGAAGCGAGGAGATAAAGATCATGCGGATTACGCCCTGGTCTGGCATCCGCCGGTCGAAATGCTCCAGGGACGCGATCTGAAAGCGGTGTTTGCACTCGGCGCCGGCGTTGATTCGATTCTCAGCAAGCTGAAAGCCCATCCAGAGATGTTGCCTGAACATATCCCCCTGTTCCGCCTGGAAGATACCGGGATGGGCGAGCAGATGCAGGAGTATGCCGTGAGCCAGGTATTGCACTGGTTCCGCCGATTCGATGATTATCAGGCCTTCAAGTTACAGGCGCACTGGGAACCGTTAGCGGATTATCAGCGTGAAGACTTTACCATTGGTATCCTGGGGGCGGGGGTGCTGGGCTCGAAAGTTGCCGAAGCGCTGGCACCCTGGGGATTCCCGCTGCGCTGCTGGAGTCGCAGTCGTAAAGAGCTACCAGGCGTAACCAGCTATGCCGGTGGGGAAGAGCTGCCAGATTTCCTCAAAGAGACCCGCGTGCTCATAAACCTGCTGCCCAATACGGCAGAGACGGCGGGCATTATCAATGGGGCGCTGCTCAGACAACTGCCCGATCAAAGTTATCTCATCAACCTGGCTCGCGGCGTGCACGTGGTTGAACCTGACCTGCTGGCTGCCCTCGAGAGCGGAAAACTGAAAGGGGCCATGCTGGATGTCTACAGTAAAGAGCCGCTGCCGCCTGAAAGCCCGCTCTGGGCGCATCCGCGCGTGGCCATGACGCCGCATATTGCCGCCGTCACGCGTCCGGCAGAAGCCGTCGATTATATTGCCCGCACTATCACACAGCTGGAAGCGGGAAAACCCGTCAGCGGACAGGTTGACCGCCAGCGCGGTTACTGAGTTAAACCCGGCGTTTGCCGGGTTTTAGCTAATATTCGCAGACGATAACTGCTATCCTTTGGGAAAGATGAGAGGAGAGAATGATGTATCCCGTTGACCTGCACATGCACACTGTCGCCAGCACCCACGCCTACAGCAACCTTCATGACTACATCGCACAAGCAAAGCTTAAGAACATCAAACTCTTTGCGATTACCGATCACGGCCCTGATATGGCAGATGCTCCGCACTATTGGCACTTTGTGAATATGCGTATCTGGCCACGCGTGGTAGACGGCGTCGGGATCCTGCGCGGCATTGAGGCGAATATCAAAAACACCCAGGGTGAGATTGACTGTACCGGCCCGATGCTCACCTCTCTGGATCTGATTCTGGCCGGGTTCCATGAACCGGTATTTGCCCCTCAGGATCAGGCCACAAATACCGAGGCGATGATTGCCACCATTGCCAGCGGCAATGTGCATATCATCAGCCATCCGGGCAATCCAAAATATCCAATCGACATTAAGGCAGTGGCGCAGGCCGCGGCCGAACACCGCGTGGCGCTGGAGATCAACAACTCGTCATTCGTTCACTCGCGTAAGGGCAGTGAAGCGAACTGCCGGGCTGTCGCGGCGGCGGTACGAGACGCCGGAGGGATGGTGGCGCTGGGTTCCGACTCTCACATCGCGTTCACGCTGGGTGATTTTAGCGAGTGCCGTAAAATCCTCGACGAGGTCGACTTCCCGGAAGATCAGATTCTGAACGTGACGCCTCGACGCATGCTCGACTTCCTGGCGTCGCGGGGGATGGAACCTATCCCTGAATTTGCTGAATTTTAACTGTGTAATGGACTAAATAAATGAATGAGTTTTCCATCCTCTGCCGCGTGCTGGGCTCTTTGTACTACCGTCAGCCTCAGGATCCGCTGCTGGTGCCGCTCTTCACCCTGATTCGTGAAGGCAAACTGGCGCAGAGCTGGCCGCTGGAGCAGGATGAGCAGTTACAGCGTCTGCAGAATAGCTGCGATATGCAGCAAATTGCCGCAGATTACAACGCTCTGTTTGTTGGCGAGGAGTGCCGCGTGTCGCCTTATCGTTCCGCCTGGGAAGAGGGGGCAACAGAGGCCGAGGTAAGGGCTTTTCTTTCAGAGCGCGGCATGCCCCTGTCTGATACGCCGGCGGATCACATCGGTACCTTGCTGCTGGCAGCATCGTGGATTGAAGATCATGCCGGGGACGACGAAAATGAGGCGCTTGAAACGCTCTTTGCGGATTACCTTCTGCCGTGGTGTGACACCTTCCTGGGGAAAGTTGAAGCCCATGCGGCCTCTCCATTCTGGCGGACCATGGCACCCTTAACCCGTGACGCTATCGCAGCCATGTGGGATGAACTTCAGGAAGAGAACGAAGAGTGATGTCCGTCACATAAATAATGTAACGGTGAATCTCATTTTACATATTATGTGCTTCTGATCGCATTTCACCGGCGCGTATCTGCTAAGATGCGCGCCATGAACATACTCCTTTCTATCGCAATCACGACAGGCATCCTCTCCGGTATCTGGGGGTGGGTAGCCGTCTCATTAGAGCTACTGAGCTGGGCCGGTTTCCTGGGATGCACGGCCTATTTCGCCTGCCCACAGGGCGGACTTAAGGGGCTCTTTATCTCCGGCTGCACCCTGATGAGCGGTGTTGCGTGGGCGTTGATTATCATTCACGGCAGCGCGCTGGCACCGCATATGGAGCTGGCAGGCTACGTTATGACCGGTATAGTGGCGTTTCTGATGTGCATACAGGCAAAACATCTGCTGCTTTCGTTCGTACCGGGCACCTTTATCGGCGCGTGCGCTACCTTTGCAGGGCAGGGAGACTGGGCGCTGGTGGTGCCGTCTCTGCTGCTGGGGCTGGTATTTGGGTATGCCATGAAAAATAGCGGGCTGTGGATTGCCGCCAGGCGAGAACGATCGCAACGCGTAGCGGCGCTAAATGAATAAAAAAGGCGAGACATCTGTCTCGCCTTTTTTGATGCGCCATTAGCAATCAGGATTCCGGCGGTACCGACATCTGACGGTATTTAACCAGGATATCGTTTTTCACATCATTTTTATTCTGCAGATCCCATAAACCACGATCGATACCGTCGTTAATCAGGAAAATAACCCCTGTCTCGATAGCAGACATCAGGCAGAGCATGACCGGTTCATTCGAGGTGTAGCCAATTTCACCCTCAAGCAGGCGCTGGTAATCAATAAAGCGGAAGACCCCTGCCTGAACCTCATAAGAGAGGATCGTTTTGCTGGTGGTGACCGAAGATAAGATCTCACCCGTGCTAACGTTAATAACACGAAGGTTAACCGCTATCTGATCCAGCTGGTACTGGGTATCGCCGCCGATACCAAAATACCGGGCCCCCACGCCGCCAGATTTCACGTTACTTTCGTAACCAATAATCGAACCTTCCACCATGACGTTTGCTGCAGTTAACGACTCGAGCGGAACACGGTTATTGATGGCAACGGTTCCGTTCTCCTGTGCGGCACGAATAATCTTACGTTCGTTCAGCAGGTTTTGCAGTCCCTGACGTTCCAGCGGCACAAACCAGCGAGAATCTTTTAACGCCGTCACCAGCATTGCCGTGGCGCTTTGCGGTACTGCAGTAGAGAAGTTACTCGCCGGGTAAGGTTTGAATTGTCCGGTCTCATCCTGGATGTTATAGACCGAGACGAAAACTTTCCCGGTCGGCATCGGCAGATGCGTTAAATCACGATAACTCTGGGCCCGAGGCATTAATGTCGGTTTTGCGGCTTCTTTAGGTGGAGCAGTTAAACAACCGCTCAATAAGCACACTGCAACAAGTAACAGTAAGCGCTGCATGATTATTGTCCTTATTACGACGTTGTCTAAAAGTCGGTTGAGTTAGTTTGTAAACCCGAAACCTGGATAGTGGAGGTTTTCCCCGTTTTCCGGTCGGTTACGTTTAACTGCAACTGCCCATCTTTATTAGCAATATCAACGATGTAATCGCTGGTCACCATGCGGCCAGGCTTACCGGTATTAATATTGGTTAACAGTCCACCCAATATTTGCGACTGAATAGCCTGGGTAAAGTTATCCAGCGCAGAGGGCGTTTCGATGCCAAAGTCATCATCAAAACTGGGATCTTTATAGGAGTTCTGTGCCTGGGCACTGTTTAAAAGGAATGCGCCATTATTGGGGTTTCCACCAAAATTAGGATTGCGGAACTGGAAAGTCATATTCCCGGCCCAGGTAATGGGTGAAATAAACATTAATACAATCACTGCATGTTTTATACGCATGACAGCCTCCGGATAATAATGCTTTTAAAATTCGTCTTGTGCTAAATCGCCTGTGCTCAATAGAGCTTTATCTATTTGCAAACGATTAAGCGCCTCTTCGGTTTGCGCCAGGGCAACACTCACGTTGTCATCGAGACCTTGTTTGCCTGGGAATAAGAAAGTCTGAAATATCACGTCCTGATTGACCGTTATGGTTATCCAGCTTCCCCAACGTGCGCTGGGCCGCTCATTGATGGTTAAGTTGCCGGAGTAATCACTTTCCCATTTGTCGCTAAATGCACGATAAAAGCTGTGCCCGACAGACGAAACTGTGTGATCGGTCAATAATCCGGGGATCTCCACTTCAACCGCGTGCAGCTCCCCGGCAGCAAGTAAAAAACCTGCTGCGGCAATCCAACTAATGGTGCGTTTCATAGCGTTAACGCCTGAGGTTATCGTTTGCCCATGAAACAGCCTGAGTTCGGTTTTTAACAGCTATCTTCTTGAAAAGATTATATAGGTGAGTCTTAACCGTATTTTCGCTGATAAATAACGAACGGGCGATTTCAATATTTGAAGCTCCGATGCGAAGTTTATTCAAAATCTCTTTTTCGCGATGCGTAAGCAAAGCGGATTCCGAACTGTTGTAGCGATAATTTCCGGAGTGGGTGATGAGATAGCTAGCAAGCTTTTGCGAAAAGTAGCATTCGCCGCGCAATATGCTTTGCAGCCCATCGATAACGCGCGTCTCGTCTTCACTGACATAAAAAACGCCGTTGATATGGGGCCAGCTTTCGATATCTCTGAAGGGATACTCGTCAGGAGTATTCAATAAAAGTACACGGATATTATTGTTTTTCCTGCTTAAAATATCCTGCCAGTAATGGATAAGCTTTTTGTCGGCTTCCATCATATCGAAAAGAATAATACTGCCAGTCGTAATGTCGTCAAAAGAACGTTGAATATTATGCAATTTCCCGTTCAGTGACAGGGTATGTTTCAAATGCTGTAGTAAAGCTGTGGCTTGTAACGAAGGTTTGGTGATCAACAATAAAGCATGACCATGAATACTATGGACTTCATTAAACATGATGAAACCCCTTTTTTCGGGACATCCGGCAGCTGCCCTCTTATATTAAGAGGGCACCAGAAGTACTGACAGATGTTGCACTGCTGTGTGTAGAAGAAAATCATATCCTCCAGAAGGAGGTAAAATAAAAAATACTACTGAACTTCTGATTTCAATCTAGCTATTACGATTTTTAAAGCAAGTGTTAAACATGTAACGGGATGTAAAAATCAATATTAATTTGTAAAATCAGAGGATTTAAAATGCTTATATTTGATAATAAAGTTGTACATAGTGATATTGGTGCACACATTTTAAAAATCATACAAATACTTATAACCAGATGAATTTAAATGTAAATTTAATTTGTACAGGCTTGCACATCAGGTATGAGTTCTGCCCGGAAACTACGACTCAGGTTACAATCTGTAAACGTCTTAAGAAATGACGCCTTGTGTCACGCTCTTAAAATATATCCTGTTTTATCACCTATAACGAAGCCGTAACGCCCTGTTCGCCATCCTCTACGTTTTATTGTTAAAAGTGGGAAATGACCCGTCAGACATAACGATAACCAGACTTATCACTACCCTGATCAGTATTTATTAATACTTTGGGGTGACCACAAGAATAAAAATACAACTGGCGGGTGAGATATTTAAATTGTTTACCCCGACATACTGTTCTTCGTAACGCGGCGTTAACAAATTTTCACTGTTGTTAACACAATGTTATTCACGTAAGTCCAGGTCCAGGGTGACAACATGAAGAGCAAGATGTTATTGATGTTAACATTGCTGGGTGCGCCTGGGGTAGTTTTCGCGGCAACATCAGATTTAGCGGTTTCTGAATATAATTTCGCGGTTAATGAATTAAGTAAAGCTTCATATAACCAGTCAGCCATTATAGGTCAGCAGGGCGTTAATAATAACGCTGCTGTTCGGCAGGACGACTCGAAATTATTATCTGTCGTCTCACAGGAAGGCGGAAATAATCGTGCAAGGATAGATCAATCAGGCAGTTACAATCTTGCATATATTGATCAATCCGGTAATTCGAATGATGCAAGCATTAAACAAGCTGCATACGGTAATACCGCGATGATTATCCAGAAAGGTTCTGGTAATAGAGCGAGCATTGCGCAGTACGGTACACAGAAAACAGCAGTTGTAGTACAGAGACAGTCGCAAATGGATATTCGCGTTATCCAACGCTAACCACGCGCGGCACTTAAATCAATCCGATGGGGGTTTACCATGAAACTTTTAAAAGTGGCAGTTATTGCAGCGATCGTAGTTTCTGGCAGTGCTATGGCAGGTTCTGTTCCTCAATATGGCCACGGTGGTAATGGCGGCTGGGGCGGTAATAATGGCGGCCCAAATTCAAATCTGAGCATTTATCAGAGTGGTGGCAGTAACGCAGCACTTGCTCTGCAAACGGATGCAAGAAATTCAGATCTGACTATTCGTCAGAACGGTTTTGGCAACGGCGCAGACGTTGGCCAGGGTGCTGACGACAGCGATATTCTGCTGACCCAGCACGGCTTTGGTAACAACGCTACCATCGACCAGTGGAACGCTAAAAACGCGGATATCAACGTCTCTCAGAGTGGCGGTCGCAACGCCGCGGCAGTTGACCAGACTGCATCAGGCTCGAACGTCGTTGTTCAGCAGGTTGGTTTCGCCAACAACGCGACTGCACATCAGTATTAATCGCCAAATCTGTGCTACAAAAAAACAGGGCCATTGCCCTGTTTTTTTTCGGGGGTAATTTATGAATACGCTGCTTCTTCTTGCTGCGCTCTCCAGTCAGATAACGTTTCAAACCTCTCAGGAGAACGGCATGCTGACCATTATTCCGCAGGTCACGCTAACGGAATCCTGTCTTTGCCAGGTACAGATCGTCACGTTACGCAAAGGTCAGGGGGGACAGAGTACCTCTCAGCAGCGTAATACACTGACGCTACCGGCGAACAGGACTGTCAACTTGAGCCGCATCAGCGTAAACGCCGGGCCTGATGATGCCATCAATATGGTTGTGACAGTATCTGACGGTAAATCGCTTCACCTGTCCCGGCAGTGGCCGCCGTCGAAATCCTGATTCAAAACATTCATTAAATCAATATATTATAGTTCTGGAATTAGTTTGAGCCCCTGTCTATGCTGACGTAATGGGTGTCGTCGATACCCGCCCACAGGTCCATTTTGGGCAGGTGGTTTCATCATCAAGGACGATATCATTAAGGGTTTCACTAATGGTTACGTCAGCCATCAAATATCTCTCTGGTCTCTCTGTCACCCTCCTTTTCCTTGCGCCTGCTCTCTCTGCCACGCTGGAAAACGCAGCGGTTATCAAAATCGTTGGCCGCATTGTGGAAGATCCCTGCGTCATCTCGCCGCAACAGCAAACGGTACAATTTACCTGCTATCAGGCCGGTGAAATGCACAGCCGCAACGTCAGCTATCAGGCAGTCAGTGACGGGGCGACCGTGAATGTTGGGGTTGCAGATTTAAGTATGAAATACCTGACTCCAGAGCGAAAACTGGCCATTCTTGAGGTCAATTACCGCTAGGCCCGGCCTCGATTAAAACAGGGAAGAGGTCAAAATCTTCCCTTTATCTACGTGGCCTCTGCGATACAATTAAAAGAAAACCGCAAGCAGAGGTATTTATGCAGGCGCGAATTGAAGTTATCCAGGGCGATATCACCACACTGCAGGTGGATGTCATAGTGAATGCGGCCAATCCTTCCCTGATGGGCGGCGGCGGCGTGGATGGGGCTATCCACCGGGCGGCAGGTCCGGAACTCCTTGAGGCCTGTAAAAAGGTGCGTCAGCAGCAGGGCGAGTGCGCCCCGGGTCAGGCGGTCATAACCCTCGCAGGCAATCTTCCCGCTAAAGCGGTGATCCATACCGTCGGCCCTGTCTGGCATGGTGGCGATCACCATGAAGCCCGTACCCTTGAAGAGGCCTATCTGAACAGCCTGAAACTGGCCGCAGCCAATGGCTATCAAAGCCTGGCATTCCCGGCCATCAGTACTGGCGTTTACGGTTTTCCGCGCGTGGCCGCTGCAGAAATCGCCGTCGCTACGGTTTCAGACTATCTCACCCGCAAGCCTCTGCCGGAGCGGGTATACTTTGTCTGTTATGATGAAGAAAATACCCGGCTATATCAGCGACTCCTTACCCAGGGAGGACAAGAAACCGACGCATAATACGCGGCTAGGCCGCGCCATTGCGCCGGTAAGCTCTGCACATCCCGGCCTGTGTGGTCTACTCCCGCTGGATGACAGTCTCGACGCTTTTGCCTGTCGTTACCGGCTGGCCGAGATGGCAGAGCGTTCGCTTGATGTGCAGTATTACATCTGGGAAGACGACATGTCCGGGCGGCTGTTGTTTTCCGTACTCTTAGCCGCAGCCTCGCGCGGGGTGCGGGTTCGCCTCTTGCTGGATGACAATAACACCCAGGGCCTGGATGAGATCCTCTCTCTTCTGGATGCGCATCCCAATATCTCTGTTCGCCTTTTTAACCCTTTCTCTTTTCGTAGCCTGCGTGCGCTGGGCTATCTGACCGATTTTGCCAGGCTCAATCGGCGCATGCACAATAAATCGTTCACGGTTGATGGCGAAGCGACCATCATTGGCGGACGCAACGTGGGAGACGCCTATTTTGGCGCCGGTGAAGAGCCGCTCTTTTCTGACCTGGACGTCATGGCCGTTGGGCCTGTGGTAAAGGACGTGGCAGACGATTTTGAGCGGTACTGGCGCTGTGCGTCGGTTTCAACTTTGCGACAAGTGTTAGAGCTTTCCGAGACGGAGATCGCGGAAAAACTCACCCCGCCGGAAACCTGGTACCAGGGGGATATTACCCGCCGCTATCTCGACAAGCTCGCGTCGAGTGAATTTATCACTCGCCTCGAAGCCCGTGACCTACCGCTGATTTGGGCCAAAACGCGACTACTCAGTGACGATCCCGGTAAAGGGCAGGGTAGGGCAAAGCGACACTCTCTACTGCCGCAGCGTTTGCTGGATGTAATGGGCTCGCCGGAACAGCAGATCGATATTATCTCTTCTTATTTTGTTCCCACCCGTTCGGGCGTGGCGCTGCTGCTGCAAATGGTACGGAAAGGGGTGAAGATTGCCATTCTCACCAATTCTTTAGCGGCCAATGATGTGGCGGTAGTTCATGCAGGTTATGCCCGCTGGCGTAAGAAATTGCTGCGACACGGTATAGAGTTATATGAGTTAAAACCGACCCAGGAAGGGCCGCCGGTACTGCACGATCGGGGGATAACCGGGAATTCCGGTTCCAGCCTGCATGCGAAAACCTTTAGCATTGACGGGGAGAAGGTCTTTATTGGTTCGCTCAATTTTGATCCCCGCTCTACGATGCTCAATACCGAGATGGGCTTTGTAATTGAGAGCAAAACCCTGGCACAACTGATTCATAAGCGCTTTTCGCGTAGCCAGCGTCATGAGGCCTGGCAACTTCGGCTGGACAAATTCGGGCGTCTGAACTGGATTGAGTACAAAGAGGGCAAAGAGATTGTGCACAAAAAGGAGCCCAAAACCCGCTTCTGGCAGCGCGTGCTGGTCCGCCTCACTTACTGGCTGCCGGTGGAGTGGCTACTGTAAAAGCTGCGCCGGACCATAATCCGGCGCACCGTGATTAGTTTGCGGCGTGTTTGATGCTTTCAGCCTTGTTCTGCGGTTTACCCGAGAAGAGGAAACGCAGCAGGGGAATGCGCAGATGAATTTCGTACAGCACAATCGCCAGGCCGACGACAAACACCAGTCCGGTAATAAATCCTAACAGGTTCGAACCGATAAGCGGCGTAATGTATGCACCAAAGAAGAGCGTCAGTGGGTGGTGCACCAGGTAGATGAAGAGCGAGGCATTAACGAAATAGGTCACCCGTGACGATTTAAAATTCAGCAGGCGGTGGCCCAGCGCAAAGACCACATTTACCATCCACAGCCCAAGTAGCATGGTGATCACGCTTTCAGTTTCATACATCCAGGCATCGCCGCTGCCATATTTCTGATTCAACAGATAAGCCACAAATGCCAGCGCCGCACCCAGCGTACACCCGCGGGAAGGGGTGGTAAAAAGCGCCTTCAGCTGAGGGTAGATAAAGGCCAGCGCGCCCAGGAGGTAGAAAGGCAGATAGTAAAGCGTCTGCATGACCACAAAGTTGAACATGCCGTCGCTAAGAATAGGGGGGTAGAGGATAAACAGCGTGCGACGCACCGCCGCGTAAGCGATGCCCAATAGCAGGAAGACAATCGACAGTTTACCCAGCGTAATTCGTTCAAACAGACCTTCGCTACGGGTAGCAAGGTGATGCCGCACGCGGCTAAAGATCCACAGACTAATGGTCGTTAATACCACCAGTACCAACAGGAACCAGAGATGTGAAATCAGCTCCCAGGCGAGGGTGTTGTATTTTTCATACCCGGAGAGGTTATGCCAGCCATCCGCTTTTCCCTTCACATACTGAAGCATGATGAATTGAGGTAGCGTGAGGAGCGGAATGGCGGTCAGCATCGGTATCCCGACGCGTTCAACACGCACTTTCCACCAGCGTTTCAGCGGATAGCGCAAAAACAGCATATAAGAGAAGTAGCCGGAGATAACAAAGAAAACCTGCATCCGGAAAGAGTGAATAAAGTCGTTAAACAGCGTTAGCCACCAGGAGGGCTCGGCGCTATTCACGTGCCAGACGTGGCTTGAATAGATTAATGAGATATGAAAGGGGATCCCCAACAGCATGAGCCATGCCCGAATGGAGTCGAGGAAATATTCACGTTGTGCAGGTGCTGTGCTCATATAACGTTGTGCATTCTCAGACTTTTCGTCTTATCCCTAAGGGTCATAGTGGTTACATTCGAGGCCAACCCTACACGAAGTCCGACACACTGTCTCCAGGATAAGCACGCAAAGTGAAAATGGGTTACTTTCACTTGCTTAATCCATGAGCCAGCGCGCTGAACAAAGCGGTGATTATGTTGTCGGAATGCCTGATTTTCCATTAAAATGGATCGGATCGATATAAGCACACAAAGGGGGAAGTGCTTACTTATTATGAAACATAAACCACAAATGATGAAAATGCGTTGGTTGGGTGTAGCAGTGCTGTTGTCACTGTATACCTCATCTGCACTGGCCTTTAACATCGATGATGTCGCAAAACAGGCTAAATCGATGGCGGGCAAGAGCTACGAAGCGCCAAAAAGTAACCTGCCCTCCGTTTTCCGCGACATGAAATATGCGGACTATCAGCAGATCCAGTTTAACCGCGACAAAGCTTACTGGAACAACACTAAGACCCCGTTCAAGCTTGAGTTTTATCACCAGGGGATGTATTTCGACACGCCAGTCACCATTAATGAAGTGACCGCCACGGCAGTGCGTAAAATCAAGTACAGCCCGGATTATTTTAATTTTGGCAACGTACAGCACGATAAAGACACGGTAAAAGATTTGGGCTTTGCTGGCTTCAAGGTGCTTTATCCTATTAACAGCAAAGATAAAAATGACGAAATCGTCAGCATGCTTGGCGCAAGTTATTTCCGCGTGATCGGTGCCGGCCAGGTGTACGGTATCTCTGCGCGCGGTCTGGCCATTGATACGGCGCTGCCCTCTGGCGAAGAGTTCCCGCGTTTTCGTGAGTTTTGGGTCGAGCGTCCAAAACCTACCGACAAGCGTCTGACGGTTTATGCACTGCTGGATTCCCCTCGCGCGACCGGCGCGTACCGTTTTGTGATCATTCCAGGCCGCGATACGGTGGTTGACGTTCAATCCAAAGTTTACCTGCGCGATAAAGTGGGCAAGCTGGGCGTTGCGCCATTGACCAGTATGTTCCTGTTTGGGCCGAACCAGCCCTCTCCGGCGACCAACTTCCGTCCTGAGCTGCATGATTCCAATGGACTGTCGATTCATGCCGGTAATGGTGAATGGATCTGGCGTCCACTGAATAACCCGAAACATCTGGCTGTTAGCAGCTTCGCGATGGAAAACCCGCAAGGCTTCGGCCTGCTGCAGCGTGGCCGCCAGTTCTCTCGTTTTGAAGATCTCGATGACCGCTACGACCTGCGCCCAAGCGCCTGGATTACGCCGAAGGGCGAATGGGGTAAAGGCAAGGTTGAACTGGTAGAGATCCCGACCAACGATGAAACCAACGATAATATCGTTGCGTACTGGACGCCGGATCAGCTGCCGGAAGCCGGTAAAGAGATGAACTTCAAGTACACCATCACGCTGAGCCGCGATGAAGACAAACTTCATGCTCCGGATAACGCGTATGTCATGCAAACACGTCGCTCTACCGGTGATGTGAAGCAGTCGAACCTGATTCGTCAGCCCGATGGCACCATCGCATTTGTGGTCGATTTTGCCGGTCAGAACATGAAGACGCTTGCGCCAGATACCCCTGTAACCGCCCAGGCCAGCATTGGAGACAACGGTGAAATCGTTGAAAACAGTGTGCGCTATAACCCGGTCACTAAGGGATGGCGTTTAACCTTGCGCGTGAAAGTGAAAGATGCGAAACAGCCGACTGAAATGCGTGCCGCTCTGGTGAACGCCGACCAGCCGCTGAGTGAAACCTGGAGCTATCAGCTACCTGCCAATGAATAAGACAACTGAGTATATCGACGCCATGCCGCTCTCTGACATAGAGAAAGCGGCATTGCCGAAGGACGATATCCGCGCGGTACACACCGCGCTGGATGCAGAACGTCACCCATATACCCGTGACGACGATACGCCGCTGGGCTCGGTCAAGGCTCGCCTTGAGCAGGCCTGGCCCGATTCGCTGGCTGAAGGGCAACTGATAAAGGATGACGAAGGGCGTACCCAGCTTGAGGCAATGCCGAAGGCGACGCGTTCTTCTATGTTCCCGGATCCGTGGCGCACGAACCCGGTAGGCCGCTTCTGGGATCGTCTGCGCGGGCGCGACGTTACGCCGCGTTATCTTTCTCGTCTCACGAAAGAGCAGCAGGCGAGCGAGCAAAAATGGCGTACCGTGGGCAGCATCCGTCGCTATATTTTGCTGTTGCTGACCGTGGCGCAAACCGTTGTCGCTACCTGGTACATGAAAACCATTCTGCCTTACCAGGGGTGGGCACTGATCAACCCGGCAGACATGCTCGATCAGGATCTGCTCGTCTCCTTTATGCAGATCCTGCCGTACATTCTGCAGAGCGGCATCCTGCTGCTGTTCGCCGTACTCTTCTGTTGGGTCTCGGCCGGTTTCTGGACCGCGCTGATGGGCTTCCTGCAGCTGCTGATAGGCCGTGACAAATACAGCATTTCGCACTCTACGGTGGGGGATGAACCCCTGAATCCCGAGCACCGTACTGCGCTGATCATGCCGATTTGTAACGAAGACGTGGATCGCGTCTTCGCCGGACTGCGCGCTACCTGGGAGTCGGTGAAAGCCACCGGTAACGCGGCGCACTTCGACGTTTATATTCTGAGCGACAGCTACAACCCCGATATCTGCGTTGCTGAGCAGAAAGCGTGGATGGAACTGATTGCGGAAGTGCAGGGCGAAGGGCAGATCTTCTATCGTCGCCGCCGCCGTCGTGTGAAGCGTAAAAGCGGTAACATCGATGACTTCTGCCGTCGCTGGGGTAACCAGTACAGCTATATGGTGGTGCTGGACGCCGACTCCGTCATGACGGGCGACTGTCTGACCGGTCTGGTGCGCCTGATGGAGGCGAACCCGAACGCTGGCATTATCCAGTCTTCGCCGAAAGCGTCGGGTATGGATACGCTGTATGCGCGTTGCCAGCAGTTTGCCACCCGTGTTTACGGGCCGCTGTTTACCGCGGGCCTGCACTTCTGGCAGTTGGGTGAATCCCACTACTGGGGCCATAACGCCATCATCCGTGTTCAACCCTTTATCGAGCATTGCGCCCTGGCGCCGCTGCCAGGCGAAGGGTCTTTTGCCGGTTCTATCCTCTCCCATGACTTCGTTGAAGCCGCCCTGATGCGTCGTGCCGGGTGGGGGGTGTGGATCGCTTACGATCTGCCAGGCTCTTATGAAGAGCTTCCGCCAAACCTGCTGGATGAACTGAAACGCGACCGCCGCTGGTGTCACGGGAACCTGATGAACTTCCGTCTGTTCCTGGTTAAAGGGATGCACCCGGTTCACCGTGCGGTGTTCCTCACCGGGGTAATGTCTTACCTCTCTGCGCCGCTGTGGTTTATGTTCCTTGCGCTGTCCACGGCGCTCCAGGTGGTGCATGCGCTCACCGAGCCGCAATACTTCCTGCAACCGCGCCAGCTTTTCCCGGTGTGGCCGCAGTGGCGCCCTGAACTGGCGATTGCGCTCTTTGCGTCAACCATGGTGCTGCTGTTCCTGCCGAAGCTGCTGAGTATTGTGCTCATCTGGTGTAAAGGCTCGAAGGAGTATGGCGGGTTCTTCCGCGTCACGCTCTCGCTGCTGCTGGAAGTGCTGTTCTCGGTGCTGCTGGCGCCGGTACGTATGCTGTTCCACACCGTGTTCGTGGTTAGCGCCTTCCTCGGCTGGGAAGTGGTCTGGAACTCACCGCAGCGTGACGACGACTCCACGCCTTGGAGCGAAGCCTTTATGCGTCATGGTTCGCAATTGCTGCTGGGTCTGGTTTGGGCAGTGGGTATGGCATGGCTGGATCTGCGTTTCCTCTTCTGGCTGGCACCGATTGTCTTCTCGCTGATTCTGTCGCCGTTTGTGTCGGTGATATCCAGCCGTTCAACGGTCGGTCTGCGTACCAAGCGCTGGAAACTGTTCCTCATTCCGGAAGAGTATTCGCCGCCGCAGGTGCTGGTTGACACTGACAGATTCCTTGAGCTTAACCGTAGCCGTTCGCTGGAAGATGGGTTTATGCACGCCGTATTTAACCCATCCTTTAACGCGCTCTCTACGGCGATGGCAACGGCCCGTCACCGGGCAAGTCAGGTGCTGGAGATCGCCCGCGATCGTCATGTGGAACAGGCGCTGAATGAAACGCCTGAAAAACTGAACCGTGACCGTCGTCTGGTGCTGTTGAGCGATCCGGTGACCATGTCGCGTCTGCACTATCGTGTCTGGTCAGCCCCGGAGAGATACTCGTCGTGGGTTAGCCATTACGAGACGCTGAAGCTTAATCCGTTGGCGCTGAAGGCGAAATAAGCCTGAGGTAAAAAAAATACCGGCCTGTGGGCCGGTATTTTTTTCTATGAGGTAACCATGAAAGTCATCATCGTCATCATGATGTCCCTGATGCTAACTGGATGCGGAAGCATCATTAGTCGCACCATCCCTGGACAGGGGCATGGTAATCAATATTATCCCGGTGTGCAGTGGGATGTACGCGATTCCGCATGGCGCTACCTGACGGTGCTGGACCTGCCGTTCTCGCTGATATTTGATACGCTGCTCCTGCCCATTGATGCCCATCACGGGCCGTACGAATAGTTAACGCTCGTCCCACTCGTCTGCCGCGGTCTGCCCCTCTTCGGTATCCAGCGGCGGTTCGAGCTGGAACTCACCTTCATCCCACTCATGGAGGGTATTCTCCTCCAGCCACTCCTGGCGCAGTTCAATTTCATCGAAATCGCCGTCGAAAACAGCCTGCGCTGCTTCGCCACTTAATACCGGCAGGCATTCCCCCTCCTGGCCATCGTCGGCAAAAAACTCGACCTGCCACATAATGTCCCCATCCTGCAGAACATATTTTTGAATATTGAGTTGCTCAATATTCGCATTCTCTTCCTCAATGCCTGGATTATTGGCGAGATACTCCTCGCGTGCAGCGTCAATAGCTTCTTCCAGCGTGGCGTACATAGTCATAAGTGTCTCCCTGTTTTCGACATAGCATTCAGGGAAAGGATAGCTTATCCACTGAAATTGCAAGTATGAATGCGCAGAAAGCCGTCAGCCATTTTTCTTAATGACGCACTGCCGGGGAGGAAGAAGGAGGATTTCGCGGCGATTTGCGCGTAGCTCTCGCCATGCTGAGCCAGGAATAGATGGCGTTAAAGAGCACGACGCAGGCCGTCACGATAAAGACGGCCCTGAAGCCGAAGCTCGCAGAGACACCGGCCCCCACCAGCGGCCCGGTGACATTACCAATATCGCGAAAAGACTGGTTATAACTGAATATCCGCCCGGCAATCTGGTTGGTGGAGTTGTAGACCAGCAGGGTCTGTACGGCGGGCAATAGCGCCCCGTCAGCGGCTCCTAACAGGAAACGTAATACGCCCAGTTGCCAGGGGGACTGCACCATCGACATAGGAATCAGCAGCAGCACCGAAATGATCAGGGCTGCGATCAGGATTTTCTCTGGGCCAATGCGATCGCCGAGTTTACCCAGTCGCGGCGCACTGATCAGCGCCGCCACGCCGGGTACCGAGGCAATCATCCCGCTAATAAAGGCGATATTGCTCACGTTGCCCGCTAAATCGCGCACATAGAGCGTAAGGATGGGGGCTATAGAGCCGGTCGCAACCTGAATGATTAAGGTCGTGACAAAGAGACTTAACACCAGTTTCGGATTTTTCAGGGCGCCTATCACCTGACGCGCATGGAGCATCTCTTTCTTCGCCACCGGGGTAAAGTTTTCCCGAATGCACAGCAAGGTGACGATAAAACAGATGAACAGCACCGCCGCGGTGATAAAAAAGACCGGCCGCAGGCCATAAATATCGGCCATAAAACCGCCCGCCAGCGGGCCGAGGAGTGCGCCGCTTACCGCCCCGGTAGAGAGCGTACCCAGCGCCCAGCCGCTTTTATGTCGCGGTATCTGCGTGGCAATAAGCGCGTTAGCATTGGGCACAAACCCGCCCAGCAAACCCAGCAAGGCGCGCAAAATCAGCAACTGCCAGACATTTTGTGCCAGCCCCATCAGCACCATGATGATGGACATGCCCAGCGCTGAGCGCAGCAGCATGATTTTACGCCCTTTCCGGTCAGCAAGTCCGCCCCAGAAGGGGGAGGCAATGGCCGAAAAGAGAAAAGTAATGCTAAACACCAGCCCCGACCACATATTCAGCGCGCTATGGCCGGTCACCCCGAGCTGTTCGACATACAGCGGCAGAAAAGGCATGACCAGACTGAAGGCTGCGCCGGTTAAAAAACAACCGAACCACGCAACCGCGAGATTACGTTTCCAGTTTATAGGGGCATCTGAGGGCGACATAGCAATCCGCAATAATATTATGAGAGGTAATAAGCCTGCTAATTATGCGCCTGCGTGATGATTGCTGCAATGGAGGAGGGCTTTTATCGCTAAAAGAGAGGCGGCCTGCTGGCCGCCCCGGGGAGATTAATAGCGGGAGGGAACGCCCTCCGGGCGGGTTTTGAAGCGACGATGTAGCCACATATACTGTTCAGGTGCCAGCATGATGCACTTCTCCACAACCTCATTCATCCAGCGGGCGGTGGTCTCGGCATCGTCAAGCGGGGGAGCCAGCTCGGGCTCCAGCATCATCAGTTCATAACCTTTACCATCAGGTTTTCGCCGCGGTACGAAGGGAACAATCGCCGCTTTGGACATGCGCGCCAGCATCCAGGTACCGGAGGTCGTCGCTGCCTCTTCTACGGCAAAGAAGGGGACAAAGACGCTGGCGTTACGACCATAGTCATGATCTGGCGCGTACCAGATGACCTCACCTGATTTCAGGGCGCGAATCATCCCTTTCAGGTCTTTACGGTCAATCATGCTCTTATTGGAACGCATACGTCCCCAGGTTTGTAACCAGTCAATCACCGGATTATCGTTGGGGCGATAAACGCCGATGCCGGGCGCCTGCATGCCAAACATACGTGCACCGATTTCGAGGGTGAGGAAATGGACCCCAATCAACAGCACGCCGGTTTTATCGGCCTGAAGTTGATGCACCGGATCCATGCCGGTACCGGTGACGTCATACCAGCGTGCCATCCGCTTGTCAGACCAGAACCAGGCCATGCCTGTTTCCATCAGCCCCATACCGACGGATTCAAAGTTTTTAACCACCATCTCATGGCGTGCCTTTGCGTCCATTTGCGGAAAGCAGAGCTCCAGATTGCGATCGGCAATGCGGGCACGGCGTTTCATCAGGCGCAGGGCAAGGTGGCCCAGCACGCAGCCAAGGCGATAGATGATGGGGTAGGGCAGCTTTACCACTAACCATAATAAACCGATCCCCAGCCAGGTAGGCCAATAACGTGGATGGAGTAGCGCCATGGAAAATTGAGGTAAATGGGTCATGTTTTTCCTGTTCTTAAACGTCCTTATGCAGCATTGTCGCATTTTTCAATCTATTGCCCAAATTTCTGCAAAAAAAGCGATCTCATGTTGCGGGTAAAGCGCAAAACGAAATTTTGTGAGTCAGAAATGTAGCGCAAAATGAAGGGATGTAAATTCTCATTGTTTGCTATATCATGCGGCCCGATTTGATTCTCTAACGATTGCAGGAACCGTACACCATGCCAGTGTTACACAACCGCATTTCGAACGAGGAGTTAAAAGCGCGCATGCTGGCCGAAACAGAGCCGCGCACGACTATCTCGTTCTATAAATACTTCACCATCGTCAATCCGCACGAAACGCGTGACACCCTTTACAAAGCCCTGACTGCGCTGAACGTATTTGGCCGCATTTATCTGGCTAAAGAGGGCATCAATGCGCAGATTAGCGTGCCTGAAAGCAAAGTCGACGCGTTACGTGATTATCTCTACGGCTTCGATCCTGCACTGAATGGGCTGCGTCTGAACGTGGCGCTGGAAGATGACGGTAAATCCTTCTGGGTGCTGCGTTTGAAAGTGCGTGAACGCATCGTCGCCGATGGGATTGACGACCCGACCTTCGATGCCAGTGACGTGGGTGACTATCTGAAGGCGGCTGAAGTGAATGCCATGCTCGACGATCCCGATGCGGTGTTTATCGATATGCGTAACCACTATGAATATGAAGTGGGCCATTTCGAGGATGCGCTGGAGATCCCGGCAGATACCTTCCGTGAGCAACTGCCTAAAGCCGTTGAGATGATGCAGGAACATAAAGATAAAAAGATCGTTATGTACTGTACCGGTGGGATCCGTTGTGAAAAGGCCAGTGCCTGGATGAAGCACAACGGCTTCAATAAGGTGTGGCATATTGAGGGCGGCATTATTGAGTATGCCCGCCGTGCCCGTGAGCAGGGCCTGCCGGTACGATTTATCGGTAAAAACTTCGTCTTCGATGAGCGGATGGGTGAGCGAATTTCGGAGGATGTGATCTCGCATTGCCATCAGTGCGGTACATCATGCGACACGCATACCAACTGCAAAAACGACGGTTGTCATCTGCTGTTTATTCAGTGCCCGGCATGTGCTGAGAAGTTTAATGGCTGCTGTAGTGAACTGTGCAGCGAAGAGAGCGCTCTGCCTGAAGAGGAGCAGCGCCGTCGCCGCGCGGGACGTGAAAACGGTAATAAAATCTTCAATAAGTCGCGTGGTCGTCTCAATACCCGCCTGGGTATTCCTGACCCGGAATAACGGCTGTCCGGCCCGGCTGCAGCGAGCAACCGGGCCGACTTCACTTACTTCTTCTGCACGCCTTCAACAGAAATAATCAGATCCACTTCCTGCGATGCCGGACCCAGATCGGTAGTGATATTAAAGTCCTTCAGACGGATTTTACCCTCAGCTTCAAACCCGGCGCGTTTGCCGCCCCACGGATCGTCGCCCTGACCAATCAGCTTCGCTGCCAGCGTCACTGGTTTAGTCACGCCGTTTAAGGTCAGGTTACCGGTGATATCCAGTCCGTCACCTGCTTTTTTAACTTCTGTAGACGCGAAAGTCGCCTGCGGGAACTTCGACACGTTCAGAAACTCTGCGCTGCGCAGGTGTTTATCACGCTCAGCGTGGTTAGTGTCTACGCTGTTGGTATTGATCGTGACATTCACTTTATCGGCAGCCGGATTTTTTTCATCGAAGGTAAAAGACCCATCGAAATCATTAAAGGTGCCGTACAGCCAGCTGTAGCCCAGGTGCTGGATGCGGAAGTTGACGAAGGCGTGCTGCCCTTGTTTATCAATTGTATAGTCTGCTGCAACGGCGGCGCCGGTGGTGAACAGCAGAGTTCCTAAGGTTAATCCCAGCAGGCTTTTTTTCATCTTATGCTCCAGAGTCAGACGACGCTTTACCCAACATACGTGTCAGGGTGGCATCTTTATCGATAACGTGATGTTTGATGGCGGCGAGGCCATGTAAAACGGAAAGAACAACCAGGCTCCAGGCGAGCCATAGATGTAGTGAACCCGCGAGATCCGCCTGCGTACCGGCATCTGCCAGTAGTGCAGGGACATCAAACAGGCCGAATACGCTGATGGGCTTGCCGTCGGCGGTGGAAATCAGGTAGCCGCTAATCAGAATGGCAAAGAGTAGGCCGTAAAGGGCGATATGGGCCGAGGCGGCCGCCAGTCGGGTCAGGCGAGTCTGGCTTTGCAGCGGTGGCGGTACCGGGGAGACGTGGCGCCAGATAATGCGGATCACCAGACCCATCATCAACAGGATGCCAATGCTCTTATGCAGCTCGGGTGCCTGATGGTACCAGCCATCGTAGTAGCTAAGCGTGACCATCCACAACCCGAGGCCAAACATGGCATAAACGACAATGGCCGTGACCCAGTGTAATAAAAGGGAAATAACACCATAGCGTGTCGGGGAATTACGTAACTGCATAGTCAGTACCGCAATAATATTAATGTGCGGTCAACATGACGTGTCGGAAATAGTAATGCAAATGATATTTAATAATAATGAATATTAATTTTTATCTTTCAGTTACTTTGATGATGACAGGGATTTTACATCAGCTTTTTCGTAAAAAATGAACTGTTTAGCAGCCCTACAGCCGATTTGATTAGGTTAATAACATTCAAATTATTTGCGATGAATTTATAGTTATTTTAAGAAATGTAAGGTTGTGTCAGGGGTTATGCCGCATAGAACAGAATATAAACGATATCGATAACGGCTAATAATGACCACAGCACAATATAGAGCATCAGATGCTCACGAATATTGTTGATCAGATAGTTAAGAAGGCGTCGCATTCACTTCCCATTTGCGAAAAGTTAAAGGCTTCGGCATCCCGAAGCCTGGGGCAATTATCAGCGAAAGCGTGCTAAGGAGAAGGGCGTCAGATCAAACGACGGCGTGATACCCTGGGCAAATTGCGCGGCAATCTCACCCAGTACGCTGGCAAACTTAAAGCCATGACCGCTGAGGCCGGTGATCAGCAACGTATTATCATGCCCTGGCAGCGTATCGATAATAAAATCTTCGTCTGGGGTATTGGCATAGGTGCAGGCTGCTCCATGCAGCAGACCGCCTACGCCCGGCAGCACATTCCGTAAGAATGTAAAACACTCCGATCCATCACTGGCTATGGCACCAAAGGGGACGCGCTCTTGCTGGGACGTGATGGGTTGCCCGCCGTTATGTTTACCGATCTTGAGTTCATCATTTTCAGCAGGAAAACCGTAGAACTGATTGCCGTCTGGCAACTCGCCGGTAAACGCCGGGAAGTGGTTTTTACTGCTATAGCGGCCATCGGCCTGGAACCACGCAAAGACTTTGCGCACTGGCTGCACTGGCAGGTCAGGCACCAGGCTAGTGACCCAGGTCCCCGAACTGACCAGCAGTCGATGCGCGCTATATGCACCATCAGCCGTTTCTACCGTCACCTCATCATCACCATGCTGAATGCGGCTCACCGGGCAGTTAAACAGCTGCGCGCATCCGGACTCTTTCGCCAGAGCGATCCAGGTCTTAATCGCCAGTTCGCTACGTAACACCCCAGAACTGCCTTCAAACAGACCGACATAGTTCTCAGGCACCCGAATTTCAGGCCAGCGCGCCATAATGGCCTCGCTGCTCATAGACTCTACGTTGAGGTTAAACTTCTGCGCGCTCTGGGCGACATTTGTCAGAAATTCAGAATCAGCAGGGCCCAGGTTGATCACGCCGGTACGCTCAAAGACGGCCTCACCACTGATCTCTGCCAGCTCATCCCACAGCGCCTGCGCGCGTAACACCATCGGGACATAGCGCTCGCCCTCGCCGTAAGCGTGACGAATCAGGCGGGTATCACCATGGTGGCTCCCTTCGGTGTGTGGCGGCATATGGGCATCTATCATCAATACCTTCAGCCCGGCACGCGTTGCATAATAACCTGCGGCGGCGCCGACGGAACCACTGCCAATAATGATTAGATCGTATTTCATATAAATCTCTTTACGCTGCACTTTACATAGCAGAGTAATTAACATGGCGGGGTTATACAAGGGAGAAATAAATAAGGCACCCTGAGGTGCCTGTTGAGTGAAAAATGGGCATATTCTTAATGCCGACGATACTCATTTTCCTGGTAGTCACCAGATTCTATTTTTGCAATTCCTGCTTCTAAAATAGAAATAAACTGGCGTGCGACATCTGTTGTTAACCACAGAGTCTGCCCAACCTCCGCTTCTTCACGGTCCGCCTGATTTGGGGTCTGGTAGTGTAAGCGCAACATCAGCGCGTCGTAGCTGTCTACGGTGCTAATATCCCAGCCGACGAGAGGATGGGTCTGGATGACTTCATTATTCTTTTCCATCTTAACCCCCTTAATACGTGTTAGAAGACAACGACTTTGAGGTTCAATGCGTGTTTTTCTGAAGCTACTTCAGTATACATTAAATAAGGGTTCTGATCGGAAAAAGAAACCATCGCAACGTAAATAGTTACATTTTAGGAATGTTCGAACAATAAATCACCGTGATGCTCACGATTTTAAAAGAAGTCAGGCAGGGCGGGGAACTTTCTTAAAACGAAACGAAAAAAAAGCCGGGGCGACCCGGCAAAAAACACAATGAGGGCGTAAAACTTAATCGGTAATAAACCAGTCGTCAGCGCTCTCCCAGGTCTCCTGGAGGATTTCGCTGATGCGCTCTTTATCTTCTTTGGCACCACCTAATACTGACAGGTTATTGGCGGCAGCATAACGCACGGTAACGGCACCATCGCGCTCGGGAAAGGAATCGTTGATACGACGGGATAATTCACCCGCCAGCGCATCCAGCGCGCCGGCAGGCATGGCTGTGGTTCTGGCGATTGTGACTTCAATACGCATAATAACCCCCTGTGCAATATACTGTGTATTTATACAGTTCTATTGATGCCAACGCAACAGGGGGCGACCATTTTTTTAACCTTTAACCGTCCATTGCACCTTTTCACCCGCCAGGAATGGAATTACGGTGTCATCCGTCAGGGCAATCGACTCCACCACCTGGCTCTCTTCGCGCACCAGTTCAACGAACGTATCATTAACCGGCAGGTTGTAGAATTTCGGGCCGTTAAGCGAGCAGAAGGCTTCAAAGTGCTGCAAGGCATTCATCTCCTCAAAGACCTGGGCATAGCTCGCCAGTGCGGTAGGCGCATTAAAGCAGCCTGCACAGCCGCAGCTGGCCTCTTTGCGATGACGTGCATGCGGCGCGGAGTCTGTACCCAGGAACACGCGGTCAAAACCGCTGGCGACCAGCTCACGCAGCGCCTGCTGGTGGATATTACGCTTCAGGATCGGCAGGCAGTACAGATGCGGACGCACGCCGCCAACCAGCATATGGTTGCGGTTAAACATCAGGTGCTGCGGGGTAATGGTTGCCGCTAGACGCTCGTTGCCCTCGCGGACATAATCTGCGGCATCTTTAGTGGTGATGTGTTCAAACACCACTTTCAAACCCGGCAGGCGCTGGCGAAGCGGTTCCATCACGGTATCGATAAAGCGGGCTTCACGATCGAAGATATCGATGTCGGCATGGGTCACTTCACCGTGCACCAGCAGCGGCATACCCAGTTTCTCCATGCGCTCCAGTACCGGCATAATGGCATCGACGCTGGTCACGCCGTGGCTGGAGTTGGTGGTGGCGTTTGCCGGATAGAGTTTGGCGGCGGTGAAAACCCCTTCGGTAAAGCCGCGCTCAATCTCTGCTGGATCCAGCGTGTCAGTCAGGTAGCAGGTCATCAGCGGGGTAAAGTCATGCCCGGCCGGTACGGCAGCGAGGATGCGGTTGCGATAGGCAATAGCGGCATCAACGGTAGTGACTGGCGGTACCAGGTTAGGCATGACAATCGCGCGGCCATAAATTTCACTGGTATAAGGCACGACGGTGGCCAGCATGTCGCCATCACGCAGATGGATATGCCAGTCGTCAGGACGGCGGATTTTCAGAACCTGGGGATGTGCAGTCATTAGTATGCTCCGGCTTGGTAGGAATCAGTCATGAAGGCTGTTTTTTGCCGGACACAAAGGATAGGCGGAAACGTTTTCGTTTGCACTCTTTTTACAAAAAAAAGGCGCCGAAGCGCCGTTATATTTACTCAGTGAAGGGGATTATGATTTCTCCCGGCTTCACTTCAATGCCTTTGGCATATTTCTTCGCCAACGCTTCGCCTTTGCTCTTATCTTCACTCAGGATATAGGCTGGCTGTTTATTGAAGTAGCTGCGCAGCGACTGGTTGAGATAAGGCATCAGGGTCTGAAGTACCGGTTTCATTTTCTCCGGCGTGACGATCGCATCGGCAATCTCCATCTCCTGCAGATAGATCGCCCCTTCTTCTTTATTGAAGACCGGCAGCGCTTTTAATTTGAGCTGAATATTGGCCTTCTGGCTGCCAAACAGGGAGTTCATGTCCAGGCTGGCATCGCCTGAGAGCATCACTTTGTTTGGCTCTTCCCGGCCAATCTTACTGTCCAGGTTGGTCAGGACGATGTGCGCATCCGCCACGCCGGGGACACCAATATCTTTGGCAAAATTATTATGTTTCTGAAGCGCCTGGTTAATTTCCTGCTCGCTGACGGTGTACTGAGTAAGCTGATTGCAACCAACCAGCAGGCCGCTCACTATAAACGCAGCGGCAATAACGATTTTCTTCATGTTTTTCCTCAACATAATGTCAGCACTTAACGCCCGACGAGCCAGTATGTCAGGCGAGAGTGTTACAGACCAGCAGAAAAAGCTGAAATCAACGGGCGGGCAGAGGGTGCCCGCCCGTCCGGGCTTACAGTGCCTGGGAAGAGAGAAGGTTGATTTGGGTCTGCTTCGCCATGTTATCGCGATAGTCTGCGACCCGCGTTGGCCAGGTAATGCCCGCGACCAGCGTCAGGTTACGCAGCAGTGGGAAGAGGTGAATATCATCGTCAGATAACTCGCCATTGACGGCGTTAGGCTGGACGATGAGCTTGTCCAGCGCCCGCAGGTCATCGCTGATATTTTTTACCAGACCGGCGGTGTGGGCCATATGCTCATCAAAGCTGCCGATAGCGGCCTCTTTCTTCTCAACGAAGTACGCACGGGCCTCTGGTGTAGAAAACTCATCAAACGCAGATTTCGCGAAGCGGGGGATAAGCAGACGATTCACGTAACCGTTCACTTTGCGTAGCCACTCTTCAATGGCGGGGTTTTGCTTGCCAGTGAGCAGCGGCTTGCCATCAAGCTGGTCGACATAGTGGACGATATCCATGCTTTCGGGCAGGTAACGGCTGTCGTCTTTTTGCAGGATGGGGGCCATTTTCTTACCAATCATCCGCGTGGGCGTTGCTTCGTCATCATTCTGCAGCGTGATGAGTTCGACGGGCAGATTCTTCAGACCAAAAATCATTCGGGCTTTAAGACAGAACGGGCAGTGATCGTAAATATAAAGTTTCACGTTTCTCCTCCAGTTGTTGACCATCAATAGTCAGTATGGAGGAGAAAAAAGCATGAGACAAATCAGGCCCCGGGCTCCAGCATGGTGCCCGCGCTACGTTTGTGGCTGAACTGCCAGCCCAGCGCGAAGAAGGTGATCACCCCGATCACCGCCAGCATCACCCAGGGTAACTCCGGCTGACTGAATGCTTTGCCGGCATCAAACAGCCAGCCGCCGCCTGCATAACCCAGCGCACCGCCAATCGCCAGTCCGAGGCGGCTAAAGCCCATATAGCTACCGCGTGCACGGGCATCCGCCAGCTGGGCGCTCAGGGTTTCACGTGCCGGTTCGGCGATGATCGAGCCAATGTAAAAAGTGCAGATCAGAATAAACAGCTGCTGTAGCGAGCTGACCATCCCGATCGGCAGCATGCTGATCGACATTAACAGCAGTCCTGCCATTAACCGGTGCTCCAGGCGAAACCGCTTTTCGCTCCAGCGGGCAATCGGATAGAGCAGAGTCAGCGACAGGCTGGCTTCGATGGCATACATCCATTTCACCGCTGCCGGGGAGCCGGCGATATCGTTGACCATGATGGGCAGCATAAGCATGACCTGCACCGCCAGCATGTAATAGCCCGCCAGGGTCAGCACGTAGGTGACGAAGCGTTTGTCCCGCAGCACCCGGCCCATCCCTTCGCGCACCGGGGCCTTAACGGTGGAGAGTTTCCACGCAGGCAGTAGCCAGGCGTTGAAGCCCGCGCACAGGATAAAGAGGACGGCACCTACGGCGCAGACCAGGCGGAAATCATACTGCAGTAGCCAGCTACCCAGCAGGGCGCCAATCACCGCGCCGGCACTGTCCTGCATCATCAACAGGGAGAAAAACCGTCCACGCTGCTGCGGGCGAATCAGTTTGACCACCAGCGCGGTGCGCGGTGGGTCAAATAATGTTCCTCCGAGCCCGGAGATAAGGCAGGAGGCCCACAGTATCCAGGGCTCGTGAGCAATGCCCATGGTGGCAAACCCGGCCGCACGTAGCAGCATGCCGGTGACAATCATCGGTTTGGCGCCGAAGCGGTCGGCAATCGCGCCGCCAAAGATCCCCAGCCCTTGCTGCACAAACTGGCGCAGGCCGAGGGCAATACCGACCATTAATGCCGCCCAGCCCATTTGATCCACAAAGCGGATCGAAATCAGAGGGAATACGACAAAAAAGCCCAGTACTACCAGCATATTATCGACGAGAAGGAAGTATTTACCCAGGTTCCGGGCCTGCGAGATGCGGGACATTTCCCCTCCGGGAAATTAAAAGGTAAGCGCGCTAATATTCTGCGGGGTTATGAACATTTTTCCCACTGTCCCGGCGACAATATTTTTTTATCAAACGAAGACTTTGATTGGCGCTTTTCATCGTAAAGTGTGAAAAGTCACGAAAATGGTATGTCACTGTTTTCACAGACGGCAACCGCACAGGTATAGTAAAGATAACGGGCCGAGGTTGTAACGGGAAGGAGTGGTATCAATGTTTGGCTATCGCAGTAATGTGCCGAAGGTGCGCCTGACGACCGACCGGCTGGTTGTGCGTCTGGTGCACGAGCGTGATGCCTGGCGTCTGGCGGATTATTACGCCGAGAATCGTCAGTTTTTAAAACCCTGGGAGCCCATTCGGGATGAGAGCCACTGTTATCCCTCCGGGTGGCAGGCGCGCCTGGGGATGATTGCAGAGTTCCATAAGCAGGGCTCGGCATTCTATTTCGCGCTGCTCGATCCCGATGAAAAAGAGATCATCGGCATCGCCAATTTTTCCAATGTGGTGCGCGGGTCTTTTCATGCCTGCTATCTCGGCTATTCAATTGGCCAGAAGTGGCAAGGGCAGGGGTTGATGTTCGAGGCGCTCTCCGCCGCCATTCGCTATATGCAGCGCACCCAACATATTCACCGCATTATGGCGAACTATATGCCTCACAATCAGCGCAGCGGCGATCTGCTGGCGCGTCTCGGCTTTGAAAAAGAGGGATACGCGAAAGATTATCTATTGATAGACGGCGAGTGGCGCGATCATGTCCTGACGGCGCTCACAACCAAAGAGTGGAGCGCAGGACGCTAAGGAGATGTTATGAAATATCAGTTATCGCTTACGGAAGCGCGGGTGATCGGCAGCCTGCTTGAAAAACAGATCACCACCCCTGAACAGTATCCCCTGTCGATCAATGCCGTGACGCTTGCCTGTAACCAAAAAACTAACCGCGAGCCGGTGATGAACCTTGCAGAACATGAGGTTCAGGATCTGCTTGATGCGCTGGTCAAGCGCCACTATCTACGAACAGTGAGCGGGTTCGGCAACCGCGTCACAAAGTACGAGCAGCGTTTCTGCAACTCTGAATTTGGCGACCTGAAACTCAATCCCGCCGAGGTGGCGGTCATTACCACACTGCTGTTGCGTGGGCCTCAAACCCCGGGTGAACTGCGCAGCCGGGCCGCGCGGATGTATGAATTTGCCGATATGCAGGAGATTGAGCAAACGCTGGAACATCTGGCCTCCCGCGAAGACGGGCCCTATGTCTTGCGTCTGCCACGGGAGCCGGGCAAACGTGAGAGCCGTTATATGCATCTCTTTAGCGGCAATGTCGAAACGCTGATAAACGTGGTTGAGGCGGTGGCGCCGGTAGAGGATGAGAGCCTGCTTGCCCGCGTCGAGGCGCTGGAAGGTGAAGTCGCCGACCTAAAACAGCGGCTCGATTCGCTGCTGGCACATCTGGGAGATTAACTGTGACAAAATTACGCGTAGGTGTTGTAGGGTTGGGCGGCATTGCTCAGAAAGCCTGGTTGCCGGTACTGAGCGCCGCCACCGACTGGACGCTGCAGGGGGCCTGGTCTCCGTCGCGGGATAAAGCGCTGCGTATCTGTGAGACCTTCCGCATGCCCTATGCTGGCTCGCTGACCGAACTGGCCCAGCAGTGCGACGCGGTCTTTGTTCATACCTCTACGGCCACCCATTACCAGGTGGTGAGCGAACTGCTCAACGCCGGCGTGCATGTCTGCGTAGATAAACCGCTGGCAGAAAATATTCAGGATGCCGAGCGTCTGATTGAGCTGGCCGCGCGGAAAAAACTCACCCTGATGGTGGGCTTCAATCGTCGTTTTGCCCCCCTGTATCAGTCGCTGAAAAGTCAGCTCTCTGGCGCGGCTTCTCTGCGAATGGATAAGCACCGCGCTGACAGCGTCGGCCCCGGCGATCTGCGCTTCACGCTGCTCGACGACTATCTGCACGTGGTAGACACCGCACTGTGGCTGGCAGGCGGTAACGCACAGCTCGATAGCGGCACCCTGCTGGCGAACGAGCAAGGCGAGATGGTCTATGCCGAGCACCATTTCAGTATTAACCATTTGCAGATTACAACCGCCATGCATCGGCGGGCGGGCAGTCAACGGGAGTGGGTTCAGGCCGTCACCGACGGTGCGCTGGTGGATGTCACCGATATGCGTGAGTGGCGAGAAGAGAAAGGGCAGGGGGTGGTACACCGCCCGGTACCGGGCTGGCAGAGTACGCTGGAGCAGCGGGGTTTTGCAGGCTGCGCGCATCACTTTATTGAGTGTGTGCAAAATCAGACCATTCCGGAGACGGCGGGCGAGCAGGCCATTATGGCTCAGCGCATCGTCGAGAAGCTGTGGCGCGAGGCGATGAGCGAGTAACCGTTATCTGCGGGTTCAACCCCTGTAACATCTGCCGATAGTAATTCCCCGGAATCCAGGTAGACTAAGCGCTTCTTTCAACGCCTGCACTGCAGGCGTTTTGCCGTGTGGTTGTGGAAATTCACGTTAATGAACCTATTAAAATCGCTGGCCGCCGTCAGCTCGATGACCATGTTTTCTCGCGTGCTAGGCTTTGCACGCGATGCCATTGTGGCAAGGGTTTTTGGTGCAGGCATGGCGACCGATGCCTTCTTCGTCGCCTTTAAGTTGCCCAACCTGCTGCGTCGTATCTTTGCTGAGGGGGCTTTCTCGCAGGCGTTTGTCCCAATCCTGGCTGAGTACAAAAGTAAGCAGGGCGAAGATGCCACCCGGGTGTTTATCTCTTACGTTTCGGGTCTGCTGACCCTGGCGCTGGCCATCGTCACCGTGGTGGGGATGTTGGCAGCGCCGTGGGTCATCATGGTGACCGCGCCAGGCTTTGCCAACACGGCGGACAAATTTGCTCTCACCACCCAGCTGTTGCAGATCACTTTCCCCTATATTTTGCTTATATCGCTCGCCTCTCTGGCAGGGGCGATTCTCAATACCTGGAACCGCTTCTCGGTGCCGGCTTTTGCCCCTACGTTCCTCAATATCAGCATGATCGGATTTGCGCTGTTTGCTGCGCCGCACTTTAACCCTCCGGTGCTGGCCCTTGCCTGGGCGGTGACCGTCGGCGGCGTGTTGCAGCTGGCTTATCAGCTACCGCATCTGAAGAAAATTGGCATGCTGGTCTTGCCGCGCATCAACCTGCGCGATGCCGGGGCGATGCGTGTCGTCAAACAGATGGGGCCGGCGATTCTGGGCGTCTCCGTTAGTCAGATCTCGCTCATTATCAACACCATTTTTGCCTCCTTCCTCGCCTCAGGATCGGTTTCATGGATGTATTACGCCGATCGTTTGATGGAGTTTCCCTCTGGCGTGCTGGGCGTGGCGCTGGGCACCATCTTGCTGCCGTCGCTGTCGAAAAGCTTTGCCAGCGGCAATCATGATGAATATTGCCGCCTGATGGACTGGGGGCTGCGGCTCTGCTTCCTGCTGGCACTTCCAAGCGCGGTGGCGCTGGGGATCCTGGCCAAGCCGCTGACCGTGTCGCTGTTCCAGTACGGTAAATTTACCGCGTTTGATGCGGCCATGACCCAGCGGGCGCTCATTGCCTATTCGGTAGGACTGATGGGGCTGATCGTCGTGAAAGTGTTGGCGCCGGGCTTCTATTCGCGCCAGGACATCAAAACGCCGGTCAAAATTGCCATCGTGACTTTGATTATGACCCAGCTGATGAACCTGGCGTTTATTGGCCCTCTTAAGCACGCCGGCCTGGCACTCTCTATCGGTCTGGCGGCATGTCTTAACGCTGCTCTGCTCTACTGGCAATTGCGTAAACAGAAGATCTTTACTCCGCAGCCGGGTTGGGCACGTTTCCTGGTGCGTCTGGTGATAGCGGTGTTGGTGATGGCGGCGGCATTAGTGGGCATGCTGCATGTGATGCCGGATTGGGCGCAGGGCACGATGCTCTATCGACTGCTGCGGCTAATGGCGGTCGTGGTGACCGGCGTGGTGGCTTACTTTGCGACCCTGGCCATTCTCGGTTTTAAAGTGAAAGAGTTCACCCGCCGGACGGCGTAACGAAAAAAGGGGAGTCACAGACTGTGCTCCCCGTTCCTCTCTCGCTGGCGCGATTAGATAGAAAACTTCTTACCGCCGCCGCCGCGCGAGGCGGACTGTTGTCCATTCGCGCCATACAGGCCTGGCTCCTGATGTGGCTTCAGAACCTCCAACGCCTGCTGGTTGCGAGTAATCTGTCCTTCCAGTAACCAACCATTATGCTGGTTAAGGTCGCGCAACTGCTGGGTTTTTTCTGTAATTGTCTGCCAGCGTTCGGCGAAATCATCATTCGCACTACGTTGGGAGACTTGCTCAGCGCGACGCTGCTGCTCCAGGTAATCCAGAGTGGCGAGCAGCGAACTTTTATCTTCAGTAATTCGCTGAAGTGCGCTGCCGCTGATATGCCCGGCAGAGAGCTGTTGTTGTTCAGCATCCATTACCGTTTTCAGGTCGTTAAGAATGACCGTCATTTGATCCAGTATTTCCGAGAGACGACTCATACGGTTTTTACTCTAAGAAACTTTGCGCTTCCTGAATCAGCGCGTCAGCAATTTTGCTGGTATCCATTTTTAGTTCGCCATTACGAATAGCGGTTTTCAGCGCGTCAACGCGTTCCATATTAATATCGTTGCTACCCGGCTGCATCAGCTTCGCCTGGGCATCGCTCAGCGTCACGCTGGTGCTGTTAGCCGACGCCGTTTTTTCAAGGCGAGTTTTTGGCGTGGCAGTGTCATTCGTTTCGCGAGTTTGTACAGTGCTAACCGGCTTTACGGGCGATGTACGATCAATGCTCATTGTGTTGTCCTCATAGAGGGTTCGCGGCGTTGGTGCCTGACATCATCATTTGTTACTACTTTATCGGCAGCCGCCGCAAAATCTTTAAAAAGATTATAGGTTAATCAGAATATTCCCATCAGAACCGACCGTTCCACTGACCACCTGGCCGGAAGCCATACGCACGCGGGCATTCTGCGCCACCGCTGCGTTGTTCAACGCCTTGCCTTCACTGTTCACGCTAAAGCCGTCTCCGCTGGCGACAACCATCACGCGTTGACCAGCTTTAATACGCCATGACTGACGCAGCATACTCAATTGCAGTGGCTGCCCTGGCGCCACATCGCGAAGCGTGACGGCATCTTGCGCCTGGTTAATATCCAGCATGGTGCGCGGTGGCAACTGATCCAGTCTGCCGCGCTTAAGCGTTACGCTACCGGGCTGCAACACGCTGCCGCGAGCAATCACCTGGGAGGCGACAACATAATTGCCCATCGCCTGAACTGCAACCTGAATGTAGCGCTTCTCATTGGCGCAACGTGTCTGCACGCTGAGATTGCCCCACAGTCTGGCACTGCCCGGTACGCTAAATGAGGGCTGCTCACAGCTCGGCAACAGGTTAGCCGGGGAACGAATGGTCACGGTGACCTCATCGCTAATGCCGGCCAGCCGCTGGGCAAAAAATGCCGTCAGCTGCGCGTCCAGATCCTGCGCCGAAGAGAGGGCGCTCCAGAGCAATAAGGTTGCGGCAAGACCACGTTTGAAAATGCGCATCATAAAATACCCGCCAATTCCAGGATGAGAGGGATTCTACCTGTCGTCCTTTCTCATCAACGCAATAAATAGCGACGCATTTTGCGCTTATTCCGTCGATAAGGGTGACGGGTTGAGATTTAAGCTGTGAACTGAAATTTTGCCATCAGCGGAGGAGACATGCTCGATAAACTCGACGCCGCGCTACGTTTTCAGCAGGAAGCGCTCAACTTACGCGCCCAGCGTCAGGAGATTCTGGCCGCCAATATCGCGAACGCTGATACCCCCGGGTTTCAGGCGCGCGATATTGATTTTTCCAGTGAACTTAAAAAAGTGATGGAGCGTGGACGGGCCGAAAACACCGGCGTTGCCCTTGCGCTGACATCTGCACGCCATATTCCCGCTCAGGTCGTTAACACCCCGACCACAGATTTACTTTACCGCGTTCCCGATCAGCCATCCCTCGACGGCAATACCGTAGATATGGACCGGGAGCGTACGCAGTTTGCCGATAACAGCCTCAAGTACCAGATGGGGCTGACCGTTCTCGGTGGACAAATTAAAGGCATGATGAATGTCCTGCAGGGAGGCAACTAATTTTGGCTTTACTGAATATTTTTGATATCGCCGGTTCCGCGTTGACCGCCCAGTCCCAGCGTCTGAACGTGGCTGCCAGTAACCTGGCAAACGCCGACAGCGTGACGGGCCCAGATGGTCAACCCTACCGTGCAAAACAGGTTGTTTTCCAGGTCAATGCTGCGCCAGGCGCAGCGACCGGTGGGGTAAAAGTCGCTGATGTGATCGAGAGCCAGGCGCCGGACAAACTGGTGTACGAGCCAGGCAATCCGCTGGCCGATGCCAATGGCTACGTCAAAATGCCTAACGTGGATGTCGTGGGTGAGATGGTGAACACCATGTCTGCCTCCCGCAGCTACCAGGCAAACGTTGAAGTACTCAATACCGTCAAGGGCATGATGCTCAAAACGCTTACTCTCGGTCAGTAAAGGAGACTCGCATGTCCATTGCAGTCAATATGAATGACACCACCAATGCTACCAGCGCAGCCAGCTCCAGCTCGTTGACGGGTAGCAAAGCGTCGGATCTGCAGAGCAGCTTCTTAACGCTACTGGTGGCGCAGTTGAAAAACCAGGACCCCACCAACCCGATGCAGAATAACGAACTGACTACGCAGCTTGCGCAGATCAGTACCGTTAGCGGCATCGAAAAACTGAACACCACCCTGGGCTCTATCTCCGGCCAGATCGACAACAGCCAGTCACTGCAGGCAAGCAGCCTGATTGGTCATGGCGTGATGATCCCGGGTAGCACCATCCTTGCCGGTACCAACACTACCGATGGTACCAGCAATACGTCGACAACGCCGTTTGGCGTTGAGCTGCAGCAGCCTGCCGACAAAGTGACAGCCACCATTACCGATAAGGCTGGCGCCGTCGTTCGCACCATTGATATTGGTGAACTGAAAGCGGGTGTTCACACCTTTACCTGGGATGGCACGCTGGCCGACGGCACGACCGCGCCGAACGGCTCTTATAACGTTGCCATTTCTGCCAGCAGCGGCACGACCCAGTTGGTGGCACAACCTCTGCAGTTTGCGCTTGTTCAGGGCGTCACGCGGGGTAGCGATGGCAACAAACTGGATTTGGGTACCTACGGTACCACCACGCTCGACCAAGTTCGGCAGATTATCTAAGCCTTAATACTTATCAGGAGTAAGTCATGGCCTTTTCTCAAGCGGTCAGCGGCCTGAATGCTGCGGCCACCAACCTCGATGTCATTGGTAACAACATTGCCAACTCCGCGACCTATGGTTTTAAATCCTCAACCGCCTCTTTTGCGGATATGTTTGCGGGTTCTAAAGCGGGTCTGGGCGTCAAAGTGGCCGGCATCACCCAGGATTTCACCGACGGCACCACGACCAACACCGGCCGTGGCCTGGATGTTGCCATTAGCCAGAACGGTTTCTTCCGTATGGTCGACAGCAACGGTTCCGTGTTCTATAGCCGTAATGGCCAGTTCAGCCTGGATGAAAACCGTAATCTGGTGAACATGCAGGGTCTGCAGTTGACCGGTTACCCGGTCGCGGGTACGCCACCAACGGTGCAGACCGGTGCGAACCCACAGGCGATCACCATCCCGAATACGCTGATGTCGGCAAAACCAACTGATACTGCCGCCCAGCAGATTAACCTGAACTCGACTGACAAAGTGCCGTCCGTCGCATTCGACGCTACGACCAATAGCCCGAACCCGGACAGCTATAACAAAAAAGGGACGGTGACGGTCTTCGATAGCCAGGGTAACGCCCACAACATGTATGTCTACTATGTGAAAGCAGCGGACAACAAATGGGATCTCTATACCCAGGACGGTAGCGTAAATGGTTCTACGCCGACCAAAGCGGCGCAGATGAGCTTTGACAGCAGCGGTAACCTGGAAGGCGTCTATAACTACGACGCAGCGGGCGTGCTGAGCGGGACTAAAAATGCGGAACCGTCAATCGCCATCACCACCGGCGCATTAAATGGTGCGACGCCAACCCCGTTCACGCTGAGCTTCCTCAACTCCATGCAGCAGAACACCGGTGCGAACAACATCGTGGCCACTAACCAGAACGGTTATAAGCCAGGCGATTTGGTCAGCTATCAGATCAACGATGACGGTACCGTTGTGGGTAACTACTCCAACGAACAGACCCAGGTTCTGGGCCAGATCGTGCTGGCAAACTTCGCCAACAACGAAGGTCTGCAGTCCGAAGGTAATAACGTCTGGTCTGCGACCCAGTCTTCTGGCGTGGCGCTGCTGGGTACCGCCGGTACCGGCAACTTCGGTTCACTGACCAACGGTGCGCTGGAAGCCTCGAACGTGGATCTGAGTAAAGAGCTGGTGAACATGATCGTTGCGCAGCGTAACTACCAGTCGAACGCGCAGACCATCAAAACCCAGGACCAGATCCTCAACACGCTGGTTAACCTTCGCTAAGTGGCTGACGGGATAGCTTAATGGATCACGCAATATATACCGCGATGGGCGCTGCCAGTCAGACGCTCAATCAGCAGGCAGTGACCGCCAGTAACCTGGCTAACGCCTCGACACCCGGCTTTCGTGCCCAGCTCAATGCGCTGCGTGCGGTACCGGTAGAAGGCTTGTCCTTGCCAACGCGTACGCTGGTTACCGCCTCGACGCCGGGCGCGGATATGACCCCTGGCCAAATGGACTACACCTCGCGTCCGCTGGACGTGGCGCTGCAGCAGGATGGCTGGCTGGCGGTACAGACCGCAGACGGTACAGAAGGTTATACCCGTAACGGTAACATTCAGGTGAATGCGGCGGGACAACTGACGATTCAGGGGCGTCCGGTGATTGGCGAAGCAGGACCGATCGCCGTGCCGGAGGGCTCTGAGGTCACTATTGCCGCAGACGGTACCATCTCCGCGCTTAACCCGGGCGATCCGCCGAATACGGTGGCGCCGGTCGGCCGTCTGAAGCTGGTGAAGGCCGAGGGTAACGAAGTGCAGCGTGGCGACGACGGTATCTTCCGTCTGACGCAGGCGGCTCAGGCAACCCGAGGCGCAGCCCTGCAGGCTGACCCAACCATTCGCGTTATGTCTGGCGTACTGGAGGGCAGTAACGTCAAACCGGTTGAAGCCATGACCGATATGATCGCCAGCGCACGTCGTTTCGAGATGCAGATGAAAGTTATCAGCAGCGTGAATGAGAACGCGGGCAAAGCTAACCAACTGTTGGCAATGACTTAACAGGACTTCCTATGATCAGTTCTTTATGGATCGCAAAAACTGGCCTGGATGCGCAGCAAACCAATATGGATGTGATCGCCAACAACCTGGCGAACGTAAGCACCAATGGTTTTAAGCGTCAACGCGCCGTTTTTGAAGATTTGCTTTATCAAACCATCCGCCAGCCAGGTGCGCAGTCGTCTGAACAGACAACGCTGCCGTCCGGTTTGCAGATTGGTACCGGCGTTCGTCCGGTAGCGACCGAGCGTCTGCATAGCCAGGGTAACCTGTCTCAGACCAACAACAGTAAAGATGTGGCCATCAAAGGGCAGGGTTTCTTCCAGGTACAGTTGCCAGATGGCACCTCCGCCTATACCCGTGATGGTTCGTTCCAGGTGGATCAGAACGGCCAGCTGGTCACCGCAGGCGGTTTCCAGGTACAGCCAGCGATCACCATTCCGGCCAACGCCCTCGGCATCACTATCGGGCGTGACGGGGTCGTGAGCGTGACCCAGCAGGGCCAGGCGGCACCTGTGCAGGTTGGCCAGCTCAACCTCACCACCTTTATGAACGACACCGGTCTGGAAAGCATCGGTGAGAACCTGTACATCGAAACCCAGTCTTCCGGCGCGCCGAACGAGAGCACGCCAGGTTTGAATGGCTCAGGTTTGCTTTATCAGGGGTACGTTGAGACCTCTAACGTTAACGTCGCGGAAGAGCTGGTGAATATGATCCAGGTTCAGCGTGCGTATGAAATTAACAGTAAAGCAGTGTCGACGACCGACCAGATGCTGCAGAAACTGACGCAACTCTAAGGTGTAGCCCGGTGCGGTAATCCCCGCACCGGCTCCCTGTTTTCGAAGATGAAGGCAATGCAAAAACACGCGGCGAATCGTTATCCTATAGTGACTCTGCTGGCCGTGACCCTGAGCGGTTGCGCCTGGATCCCGTCTAAACCTTTGGTGCAGGGTGCGACCACCGCCCAACCCGTTCCCGGCCCCGCGCCGGTCGTTAACGGCTCTATTTTCCAGACCGCGCAGCCTATTAACTACGGTTATCAGCCGCTGTTTGAAGATCGTCGTCCGCGTAACGTGGGTGACACACTCACCATCGTCCTGCAGGAAAACGTCAGTGCGAGCAAGAGCTCGTCGGCGAACGCCAGCCGCGATGGCAAAACGAATTTTGGCTTTGACACCGTGCCACGCTACCTGCAAGGGCTGTTTGGTAATGCACGTGCCGATGTCGAGACCTCTGGCGGCAACTCCTTTAATGGTAAGGGTGGCGCCAACGCCAGCAATACCTTTAGCGGCACCCTGACGGTGACCGTCGATCAGGTGCTGGTGAACGGTAATTTACATGTTGTGGGTGAAAAACAGATTGCCATCAATCAGGGCACTGAGTTCATTCGATTCTCCGGTGTGGTTAACCCTCGCACCATCAGCGGCACTAACACCGTACCGTCCACCCAGGTGGCGGATGCGCGCATTGAGTACGTCGGTAACGGCTACATCAACGAGGCGCAGAATATGGGTTGGCTGCAGCGTTTCTTCCTTAATTTATCGCCGATGTAAGCGAGGTGACCTATGTTTAAATCCCTCTTGGGTATCGCGTTGGTGCTGGTGGCAAGCTTTGCCCAGGCTGACCGTATCCGCGATCTCACCAGCGTACAGGGCGTACGACAAAACTCCTTGATAGGCTACGGCCTGGTCGTGGGGCTGGATGGTACCGGTGACCAGACGACGCAAACCCCGTTCACCACCCAGAGCCTGAACAACATGCTCTCGCAACTGGGGATCACTGTACCCACGGGCACCAACATGCAGCTGAAGAACGTGGCGGCCGTTATGGTTACCGCGAGCTTCCCCGCGTTTGCGCGTCAGGGGCAGACCATTGACGTGGTGGTCTCTTCCATGGGTAACGCCAAAAGTCTGCGCGGCGGTACGCTGTTAATGACCCCGCTGAAAGGGGTGGACAGCCAGGTCTACGCGCTGGCCCAGGGTAACATTCTGGTCGGCGGCGCAGGCGCCTCTGCGGGTGGCAGCAGCGTGCAGGTTAACCAGCTCAATGGCGGGCGCATCACTAACGGCGCCATCATTGAACGTGAGCTCCCGTCTCAGTTTGGTTCCGGTAACACCATCAATCTGCAGCTGAATAATGAAGATTTCACCATGGCGCAGCAGATTGCCGACACCATCAACCGCAGCCGTGGCTTTGGCAGTGCGACAGCGCTTGACGCGCGTACCGTGCAGATTCGCACCTCCAGCGGCGGAAGCAATCAGGTCCGGATGCTGGCCGATATCCAGAATATGGAAGTCAACGTACCGTTGCAGGATGCGAAAGTGATTATCAACTCCCGTACCGGCTCGGTGGTAATGAACCGCGAAGTGACCCTGGACAGTTGCGCCGTGGCGCAGGGGAATCTCTCGGTAACGGTTAACCGCCAGGCGAACGTCAGCCAGCCTGATACGCCATTCGGTGGCGGCCAGACGGTGGTGACGCCGCAGACGCAGATCGATCTGCGCCAGGAGGGGGGTTCACTGCAGAGCGTACGTTCCAGCGCCAATCTCAATAATGTGGTACGTGCGCTTAACGCGCTGGGCGCCACGCCGATGGAGCTGATGTCGATTCTCCAATCCATGCAGACCGCAGGCTGCCTGCGCGCGAAAGTGGAAATTATCTAATGCTCGGCGATAGCAAACTGATGGCAAGTGCGGCCTGGGATGCCCAGTCGCTCAACGAGCTGAAAACCAGTGCAGGTAAAGACCCGGCGGCGAATCTCCGCCCGGTTGCCCGCCAGGTTGAAGGGATGTTTGTGCAGATGATGTTGAAAAGCATGCGTGAAGCGCTACCGAAAGATGGCATTTTCAGCAGCGACTCAACCCGGCTGTACACCAGCATGTATGACCAACAGATTGCCCAGCAAATGACCTCCGGCAAGGGGCTTGGCCTTGCCGATATGATCGTCAAGCAGATGGAAGCCGCACAGGGAGTTAAGCCGGAAGATCAGCCTCAGCAGGTGCCGATGAAGTTCGACCTGCAAACGGTGACCAGTTATCAAAACCAGGCGCTAACCCAGATGGTGCGTAAGGCTGTGCCGAAAGCGCCGGAGAGCAACGATGAGCCGTTATCCGGCGACAGCAAAGACTTCCTGGCGCAGCTCTCTCTGCCCGCACGCCTGGCGAGCGAGCAGAGCGGCGTGCCGCATCACCTGATTCTGGCCCAGGCGGCGCTGGAGTCGGGTTGGGGCCAGCGCCAGATCCGTCGGGAAAACGGCGAGCCGAGCTTTAACATCTTTGGTGTGAAAGCGTCTGGCAGCTGGAAAGGGCCGACGACCGAGATCACCACCACCGAGTTCGAAAACGGTGAGGCGAAAAAGGTTAAAGCCAGGTTCCGCGTTTACAGCTCCTATCTGGAGGCACTCTCAGATTACGTTGGCTTGCTCACCCGCAATCCGCGCTACGCTGCGGTGACCCAGGCGGCGACGGCGGAGCAGGGTGCACAGGCGCTTCAGAGCGCAGGGTATGCCACCGATCCGAACTACGCCCGCAAGCTCACCAGCATGATCCAGCAGCTAAAAGCAATGGGTGAAAAAGTCAGTAAAGCCTATAGCACAGATCTTGAAAATCTGTTCTGAAAGTTCTCAAGTCCTGATGGTGTCTGCCGATAATCATCATCAGGACTCGTGTCTGAAAGTGTAAAAGGAACCCCCATGTCCAGTTTGATTAACAGCGCCATGAGTGGCCTCGGTGCTGCACAGGCAGCGCTGAATACCGTCAGTAATAATATTTCAAGTTACAACGTGGCAGGGTATACCCGCCAGACTACAGTGCTGGGCGCATCGAACAGCACCCTCACAGGCGGTGGCTGGGTAGGAAACGGCGTTTATGTTTCTGGGGTACAGCGTGAATATGACGCGTTCATCACCAACCAGCTGCGTGCAGCGCAAACCGACAGCAGTGGGCTAACGACGCGCTATCAGCAGATGTCAAAAATTGATGACGTGCTCTCTGATACCACTAACTCTATCTCTACCACGCTGCAAGACTTCTTTAAAAGCCTGCAAACGCTGGTCAGTAACGCCGAAGATCCAGCGGCGCGTCAGACCGTACTGGGTAAAGCCGATGGCCTGGTAAACCAGTTCAAAGTGACCGACCAGTATCTGCGTGACCAGGAAAAACAGATCAACATCGCGCTCACCACCAGCGTTGATCAAATTAATGGTTATGCGAAACAAATTGCCAATCTCAACGATCAGATCTCCCGTCTGACCGGTGTGGGCGCGGGTGCTTCGCCAAACAACCTGCTTGACCAGCGTGACCAGCTGGTGAGTGAGTTAAACCAGATCGTGGGCGTTGAAGTCTCCGTCCAGGATAGCGGTACCTATAACATCTCTATTGGTAACGGATATACCCTGGTTCAGGGTAGCAATTCGAACCAGCTGGCAGCGGTGTCATCTAGCGCCGATCCGTCCCGCGTGGCGGTCGCGTTTGTTGACGCAACCGGCACATCAGAGATTCAGGAAAAGCAGCTGAACTCCGGCTCTTTAGGCGGCCTGTTGACCTTCCGTTCGCAGGATCTGGATAAGGTGCGTAATAACCTGAACCAGATGGCGCTGGCGTTTGCCGATGCGATGAACAATCAGCAAAAGCAGGGTTTGGACGCGAATGGTGACACGGGCACAGAGCTCTTCTCCTTCGGGAAGCCTGCGGTCACCAGCAACGCCAAAAACACCGGGACGGCGATCGTCACGGCGACCTTTGATGACACCACCAAAGTTCAGGCAACGGATTATCAGCTGGAAAAAACTGCTTCCGGCTGGACCGTGACCCGCCTTGCGGACAAGACCAGCTTCGCCGTCACGCCGGACGCGAACGGCGATATGAACTTCGATGGCCTGACCGTCAACGTGAGCAATAATGCTGACGCCAACGTGAAAGACAGCTTCATTCTGAAACCGGTTCAGGATGTGATCGTTAACATGAACATGCTGGTCAAAGATGAGTCGAAGCTGGCGATGGCCTCAGCCACCGGCGGTGGCAAGAGCGATAACCGTAACGGCCAGGCGATGCTGGATCTGCAAAACAGTAAGCTGGTAGGCGGTAACAAGTCCTTTAACGATGCTTACGCCTCTCTGGTGAGCACCGTGGGCAGCTCAACGGCTTCCCTTAAGACCAGCAGCCAAACCAAAGCCAACGTGGTCACGCAGTTGAGCAATCAACAGCAGTCCATCTCTGGGGTTAACCTTGATGAAGAGTACGGCAACCTGCAACGTTACCAGCAGTACTATCTGGCTAACGCACAGGTACTGCAGACCGCCAGTACGCTCTTTGATGCGTTAATTAACATTCGCTAAGGACGAGGTAATCGATGCGTATTAGCACCCAGATGATGTACCAGCAGCAAATGCAGGGCATCACCAATTCCCAGAGCAAGTGGCTGAACTATGGCCAGCAGATGTCTACCGGTCAGCGCGTCAATCGCCCTTCCGACGACCCTATTGCAGCGTCTCAGGCGGTGGTGCTCTCTCAGGCGCAGTCTCAGAACAGTCAATATGAGCTGGCGCGTAGCTTTGCGACCACCAAAGTCTCGCTGGAAGAGAGTGTGTTGGGGCAGGTGACTACCGCTCTGCAAAGCTCTCTGGAAAAAGTCGTTGCTGCGGGTAACGGGACCTTCACCGACAATGACCGTGCCTCGCTGGCGACTGACCTGAAAGGGCTTCGCGATCAGCTGATGAACCTGGCGAACAGCACCGACGGTAACGGACGCTATATCTTTGCGGGCTACAACACCGAAGCGCCGGCGTTTGATAGCGCCACCGGTACCTATAATGGTGGCACTACGCCAATCAGCCAGCAGGTTGACGCCGCGCGTAACATGGAAGTGAGCCATATCGGCAGTGATGTCTTCGCCAAATTCACCAGCAATGCGATGAAAGAGCCTGATGGCACCCTCGGGGAAGCGAACCTGTTTAAGATTCTGGATACCGCCATCACAGCGCTGAACGATCCGATTGGTGACGATGGCGCGAAGAGTGCAGCGTTGAAAGATAGCATTGATGTGGCTAACCGGGGACTGCGTAACGTTCAGGATAACATTCTAACCGTGCGTGCCGAACTGGGGACCCGCCTGAACGAACTGGACAAGCTGGACGACCTCGGCGCAGAACGCACGCTTGGACAGACTAAGCAGATGAGCGATCTGATTGATGTTGACTGGAACTCGGTCATTTCGTCCTACACCATGCAGCAAGCGGCGCTTCAGGCTTCGTATAAAGCGTTCACTGATATGCAGGGAATGTCTCTGTTTCAGCTGAATAGATAACATTTTTGACCTTTAGAGTATGGCTTGAAACTGGTCATACTTTGTCTGCCCAACCCGTCATCCCGGGTTGGGCTTTTTTTTATCCGTTTTGCGCAGCGGCGGTGGTCGTTGCGGTGCGCCCGGTCAGGCGAATCACCAGTGCGATAGCGCCAGTAAGGGTAGCCAGGGCCACTACGGCTGGCCAGCCAGCAAGGGCATACACCTTAGTACCCAGCGCAGAGCCCAGCGCCATACCAATGAATACCACGGTAAAGAGGAGGGCATTCAGACGCCCGCGCGCCTGCGGCTCAAGGCTATAAACCAGGTTCTGGTGGGCCACCAGGCTGGATTGCAGACCCAGGTCAAACCCCACCGCCGAAACGGCTATCAGAATCAGCTGGCCATGAACGCCCAACATAGGCATCAGGAACATCAGGGCAAAAGAGACGGTGACCAGTGCGGCGCCTAGCTGGGTGACTTTACCTGCGCCCAGCTTATCAGCCAGCCCACCGGCCAGCGGAGCCGCCAGCGCACCCGCTGCCCCGGCAATACCGAATCCTCCTGCCACCGCGCTGCCCAACTGATAGCGCTCCAGCAGCATCACCGCCAGCGTTGACCAGAAGGCGCTGAAGGCGATTGAGAGGAACCCTTGTGCCAGCGCGGCACGACGCAGGGCGGGGTAGCGGCGCCACAGGTGCGCCATCGAACGCATTAATGCGGGGTAGCTAAGCGTGGAGTGAATAGCGAAGCGGGGCAGAACAGCCCACATCACCACACCGATGAGGGCAATGCTGGCCGCCGCCAGTTGATACATCACGCGCCAGCCAAAGGCTTCGCCAACGATGCCGCTAACGGTACGGGAGAGCAAAATCCCGAGCAGCAGACCGGTCATCACCGTACCAACGGTTTTCCCCTGTTTGCCCTCAGGGGCAAGAATGGCGGCCGCCGGAACGATATCTTGCGCCATGGTGGCTGCCATACCAATCAGCAGGCTAACAATCAGTAAGCTGTGCAGTTCCGTGACCAGGCTACTGGCCAGCAAAACCAGCGCCAGGGCCGTGCTTTTCAGCAGAATCAGGGTACGACGATCATGGCGGTCGCCCAGCGGCAGCAGAAACAGAATGCCGATGGCATAGCCGGCCTGGGTCAGGGTAGGTACCAGCCCCATCCCTTCAATACTCAGGTGCAGGTCGCTGCCCATCAGCGGCAGCAAAGGCTGGGCGTAGTAAATCGAGGCGACGCTAAAGCCAGCGCCAATGGCGAGCAGTAAAATGACCCAGCGGCTAATGGCATGGGCAGGGAGGGTAGTGTTCATAGTGTGTACCTCAATCAGGATGTGACGCTATTCTTTCGCACCCACGCTTGCGGTGGTAGCCAGCCTGGTGTTAAAACACCTATACGTTAAACGTATAACAGAGGGTGAGATGCAGCGTTCAGAGCGTATAGATAGGGTGGAGTTGATGCGAACCTTCGTCCGCATTGTTGAGGCAGGCTCGCTGTCTGCGGCGGCGAAACAACTTGAAACCACCCAGGCGACGGTCAGCCGCCGTTTGCAATCCCTGGAGTCACTGCTGGGTGTGCGTCTCATTTTACGCACCACGCATGCCATGAAACTGACCGATGACGGCGAACGCTGCTATCAGCACGCAGGTAGGGTGATAGACAGCTGGCTGGCGCTGGAAGATGAGATGGGCCATGCGGAAGATGAACCCGTCGGTGTGCTGCGTGTGCGGGCGCCGCACGCCTTCGGTCAGGAGCAGTTACTGGAGCCATTAACACAGTTTCTGAACCGTTACCCGCGGCTGACGGTCGAGTGGATGCTGAATGACCGTTCGGCAGATTTTATGAGTGAGAATATCGACTGCGCGATTCGGGTTGGGGCAGAGATCGATCCGGCAACGGTTTCAATCCTGCTGGCAGAGGTGCCGCGCTGCATTGTGGCCGCGCCGGAACTCCTGGCTCGCTTCGATCCTGTGCAGTCACCTCAGGCGCTTTCCGCATTGCCCTGGGTGGCATTGAACAGCTTTTATCGTCAACATATCGAGCTCTACACCGACGGAGAGACGCAACCGTTGCGTATCCCTATCTCTCCCCGTTTAAGCACTGACAGCCTGTACGTGACGCGTAAAAGCGCCCTGACCGGGCTGGGGGTAGCGGTGGTGTCGAGCTGGACGGTGGAGGAAGATATCCGGGCAGGGAGGCTGGTGCATCTTTTACCGGAATGGCAGCCTGCGGCACTACCCGTGCACCTGGTCTATCCGTGGTCGCGCTATTACCCTGCGCGCTTAAGACGTTTTCTGGAAATGATGCGTGAAGTGATGCCAGAAATAGCCGGTATGCGTAAGCCGCTGGCGCAAAAAAGGTAAAAAAAAGCCGACCCTAAAGTCGGCTTTTTTATTACGCGGCGCGTTTATTCAACAGACTGCGGACGCGTTGCAGGCGCAGTGGCCTGATGCGTTGCACTGTGGCCACCGGCAGATCCTTTACCTTCGAAGTTGAAGGCTGGACGTACCCAGTCGCTATGGCGCGGTGCTTCTGCGACGTATTCCGGCGCAGGAGCGCGGGTCATAGGAGCAGTCGCATGGTGCAGTGAGGTGTCAGCTTTCGCGGCTGGCGCTGCGTTGACTTCTGGCGCTTTCTCTACAGCGACATCCGCCTTCTCTTCCGGCTCTGCTTCAATAACAGGTTCTGCTTCAACAACAGGTTCTGCTTCAACAACAGGCGCAATTTCCGGTTCAACGTCGGCCACGGCTGCGACAGCAGGGGCTTCCTGAGCAGGCGCTTCGGATGCTTCAGCCACAACAGGTTCTGCTGCTGCGACCTCTTCAATCACCTCTTTAGCGACCACGACATCTTCGTTGGCGATAATTTGCGGTTGTTCAGCAACAGGCGCGGCAATCACTTCCGGATGGGTTGTCTCCACCGGCGCAACCTGCGACTCAACAGCAATCACTGCAGCGGTATTCACCTCTTCCGGTGCAACAGTAGTGGCGTCGGTCACAACAGGTTCAACGGCATTGGTTTGCTCATCGATCTGCGCTTCTTGCTCCAGCGGGCGAGCAACCGGATAACGGATCCAGGCTTTACCGGACGCCATTTCTGGGGAGGCGCAGGCAATGGCCAGTGGCATCGGCGACTGCAGCGGGTAACGTTCGTCACGGTAACGACGACGACGCTGACCACTTACACGCAGATGACGCGGGGAACGACGTGAACGACGCGGCATACCGGCGTTATCACGCGCTTCGCCGTTGTCGTCCTGCTCCTGCACGTTTTCCACCACGGCTGGCAGATCCACTTTCGCCAGTTCGGTGCTCTGTACCGGAGCAACAGGTGCCTCAACGGTTTCTACGGCTGCGGCTTCGTCTGCCTGAGACTGGATACGTACAGATTTGGTCAGCTGGCGCTGTTTACGGCGCGGCATCACCTGAACGCGTTCTTCCTGCTCGGTTTCCTGCTCTGGCTGCTCTTCGCGGTTCAGCACTTTAACTTCTTGCTGTGCCTGACGCTTCTCGTCATTACGACGACGGTTGCGCTCACGACGCGGCTGCTGCTGCTCGTCACGGTTACGGGTTTTTTCCGCTTCGGTGCCGGTAGACTGGCGAATTTCGCGCTCTTCCGCGTTCTGCTGCGATTTCTCGCGGCGATTACGACGGTTCTCCTCGCGGCCTTCACGCGCTTCGTTGTTGTCAGCACGGTTGTCGCGACGTTCATTGCGGTCGCCACGGTCGCCACGGTCGTTACGATCGCCACGGTCATTACGATCGCGACGGTTGTTTTGACGTTTACGGCGCTCCTGAGAACGTTCCTGCTTCTCTTCTTTTTTCTCGACTTTCGGCTGTTCAGGCTGCGCCTCTTCACCGGCAAACATCTTCTTCAGCGCACTGAAGAAGCGGCTCAGCAGGCCTTGCTCAGCAGGGGCTGTGCTTGCTACAACGGCTGGTTTCTTCGCCGCAGGTTTGGCGGTTGCCTCTTCCTGTGCAGGTGCTGGCGGTGCTTCAGGCATCACGAAAGCGGCCAGCGCAGGCTGCTCAGGCAGTTTACGTTCGGCGTACTCTTCTTCAGACGGCAGGGCCATCGCTTCTTCATGCAGCTTCGGCAGCATGTAGCTCAGGGTGGCCGTCTCTTCGCCTTTACGCACGCGCAGAACGGAGTAATGCGGCGTCTGCATCTGATCGTTTGGCACGATCACGCAACGTACGCCGCCCAGACGCGTTTCGATGGCGCTCACTGCGGCACGTTTTTCGTTCAGCAGATAAGACGCAATCGGCACCGGAACAATGGCGTGAACTTCTTTGGTGTTCTCTTTCAGCGCTTCTTCTTCAATCAGACGCAGAATGGAGAGGGACAGCGATTCGTTGTCACGCACGGTACCCGTACCGGAACAGCGTGGGCAGACGTGATGGCTGGACTCACCCAGAGACGGGCTAAGACGCTGACGAGACATCTCCAGCAGACCAAAGCGCGAAATATGACTGATCTGGATACGCGCACGGTCCTGACGCACGGATTCGCGCAGTCGGTTCTCAACGGCGCGCTGGTGGCGAACAGGGGTCATATCGATAAAGTCGATAACGATCAGACCACCGAGGTCACGCAGACGCAGCTGACGTGCAATCTCATCTGCCGCTTCCAGGTTGGTGTTAAAGGCCGTCTCTTCGATATCGCCACCGCGGGTTGCACGCGCGGAGTTGATGTCGATTGCGGTCAGGGCTTCGGTCGTATCAATAACGATAGAACCGCCTGACGGCAGACGCACTTCACGCTGGAAGGCGGACTCAATCTGGGATTCAATCTGGTAGTGGCTGAACAGCGGGATTTCACCGGTGTACAGTTTAATTTTGCTGGTGAAATCCGGACGACCCAGTGCGGCGATATGCTGGCGAGCCAGCTCAAGCACTTTAGGGTTATCAATCAGAATCTCGCCAATGTCCTGACGCAGATAGTCGCGGAAAGCACGGACAATGACGTTACTTTCCTGGTGAATCAGGAATGGGGCAGGGCGGCTTTCTGCGGCTTTCTGAATCGCTTCCCAGTGCTTAAGGCGGAAGCTCAGGTCCCACTGCAACGCTTCGGCAGATTTGCCGACGCCCGCGGTGCGAACAATCAGGCCCATGCCGTCCGGCAGCTCAAGGCTTGCCAGTGCTTCTTTCAGCTCAGTGCGATCATCACCTTCGATGCGACGAGAGATGCCGCCAGCGCGTGGGTTGTTTGGCATCAGCACCAGATAGCTGCCTGCCAGGCTAATAAAGGTTGTTAGCGCAGCGCCTTTGTTACCCCGTTCTTCTTTATCGATCTGAACGATAACTTCCTGACCTTCACGCAGAACGTCTTTGATGTTCGGACGACCATGGGCGTTATAGTTGGACGGGAAATATTCGCGGGCAATTTCTTTAAGTGGGAGGAAACCGTGACGCTCAGCACCGTAGTCAACAAATGCAGCTTCAAGGCTGGGTTCAATGCGGGTGATTTTGCCTTTGTAAATGTTCGCTTTTTTCTGTTCGTGTC
>ERZ773187.317-NODE-317-length-48316-cov-8.675680_pt1 | contig 48316 bp, 43 predicted proteins | sample MGYA00511242_ERZ773187 | MGnify/ENA primary metagenome ERZ773187 (study PRJEB29015, sample SAMEA2737744) | human gut metagenome | biome: human gut; feature: human-associated habitat; material: faeces | place: China | collected 2012 ...
TATCACCATATAATCAAGGGTCTATACGCCACCTTTTCATCGTGGCATATAGACCACTCAACATTCAACAATCTTCAACATTATCGGAAATTCTATATTCTGTTTCCTGATTTTAGAAAAGTGTACGAGTTCGTACACAATCTTAACTGGACTCATATTAGGCGACTGCTATCTGTTACAAATCCCAAGGCAAGAATGTGGTACTTGAGAAACGCATCTGAAGAGATGTGGAGTACATTTTGCATTCGTTGACCGCCAAAAGCACATCAAGACTGATACGGGCGATTTTTATATCGACCTTGTAAAAGGCGAGGATGACAATCCAACTATTGGTGTTTTGCTTTGTACAGAAACTGACAACACTATTGCCAAATATTCTGTGCTTCATGAAAGTGAACAGCTTTTTGCAGCTAAATATATGTCTTTCATGCCTACAGAAGAGGAGCTTCGTCGTGAGATAGAAAAACAAAAACATTTCATTACGCTTTCAACTTAAACGAGTTTTCTATACTCATTATTTCATCGCTGAAAGTTGCATCGATTTTCAATCGCTCCTCCACTTTTGAACAACTGTGAATCACAGTACTATGATCTCTGTTTCCTACAAGCTTACCTATGCGTGAAGCAGGCATTTTGGTATATTTCTGTGCCAGATACATCGTCACCTGTCTTGCCACCACATAATCACGCTTACGGCTCTTACTGTTCACGGCAGCTGTAGTCACATTATAATGAGTACAAACCTTCTCTACGATATCATCTATCGTCAAAGGCTTGTCATCCACCTTCACGGCTCTCTTGATAACGCGTTCTGCCAAGCGGATATCAATATTGCTGTTATACACAATGCTATAAGCCAGCAAACCATTGATGGCACCCTGCAAATCACGCACACTACCATTACAGGTTTGAGCAATGAAACTAACAACCTCCTTGGAGATTTTCAAGCCATCACGACGTATCTTATTGCTCAAGATATCCACACAGAGCTGCTCGTTCGGTTTTTCCAATTCACATACCAAACCACAAGAGAAACGCGTCAGAAGGCGATCTGGCACATCTTTCAAATCTACCGGAGGACGGTCACTTGCCAATATAATGCGCTTACCATTACGGAAGAGATGATTGAAGATATGGAAAAACGTATTCAATGTCTTTGCCTTGCCTGCCCAATCCTGAATATCATCAACGATCAGCATATCGATAGACTGATAGAAATTGATGAAATCATTGCTTGAATTGTGCAGAATAGCATCTGTATATTGCGTCTGAAAGAGACGGGCACTCACATAGAGCACGCGCTTTTGCGGATACATCTGCTTAGCCTTAACACCAATGGCATTGACCAAATGTGTCTTACCGCTACCAGACGGACCATAGATAAACATCGGATTAAACTGACTTGTATTAGGATGTTCTGCAATAGACAATCCCACAGAACGTGGAAGCTTATTACTTTCACCCTCCATGTAATTATTGAATGTCAACTTAGGATCAAGTTGCGTATCAATATCATCCATTTGAGATTCTCCTGCTGCAGCAGTCTCGCTTCCTGCCTGAGCCTGATGACTCTTAGGACTCAAGTCATTAGCATCATCAGGATCTAAAGGCAAAGGTGTTGTACCACCAGGAGCATCCTTGACTACCACAACACGATAAGTCAGACGAATACCTTCACCAAAATTCTGATGCAAGACCTTGCTCAGTAAGTCCACGAAGTTTGCTTCCAAATACTCATAGAAGAAAGTACTCGGAACTCTAACCAGCAAAGTTTTCGTAGCCGGTTTATACGACTCGAAAACAATGGGTTTAAACCACGTATTGAAATGTTGCTCAGAGACATGCTGACGGATAAGCGTAAGACAATTGTCCCAAAGAGCTTTAGGACTTGCTAACATTATATCGATAATTGCTTTAAATTATTGCTCAAATTAGTGAAAGGCATCCCCAAAACGCCAAATTCACTGCAAAATTATAAAATAAAACGCAGACCACCAAATCTGATAATTTAATTTATTTTAATATAGTCTTATAACCTCTTAATTATCAGACACTTAATTAAGTTATCCACAATTTTCAGTTCTTTGACCTATTTTCAGGGTTAACTATCTGATGTAGAACGACTTAGAAGCTTTTCAAAGAAAAGAATAGAAAAAGAGTGAAACAAAATCGTAACACCCTCGAAATAACTCACAAACAATCAGTTCGAAAGTTATTTCGAGGGCGTGAAACATTGTATCCACTTATTTAGACTATTTTTACTTAAGCACAGGCGGCTTTTTAAAGACATTCGCCTCTATTACTTGTCTTTTTTACCAAAAACAGAGAAGTGAACATAGCGCTTAGGATGCTGTTTCAAATCGATAACTAAAGAATCAGCATGGCGCATGGTCGAATTCATATTATCATAAAGTTGGGTATCATTCATCAGCAAGCCGAGAGTACCCTTGTTGCTGTTCAACTTTTCTGTAAATGCCTGTGTATTCTCCAATGTCTTGTTGACACGATCCAGCGTACCCTGTACATCCAAAGATGCCAGATTGGAAGTCAGCTTATTCGTATTATCCAAAACGCCATTGGCACGATTGATCATACCAGGAACCTGCTTGTTGAGCCCTGCCATCAACGTATTCAACTCACGGGTAGAAACCGTAAGATTGCCCGTAATGGTTTGCACATTATGCAAAGAAGCAGCCAATGCAGGATCTGCCAAGAGCGCATTCAAGCTACCCAAGATAGAATCCAGTTTAGGGAGCATCTTCTCGATAGTAGGAACCATAGCCGAAACCTTGCCCAAAGCGCCCTCATTGACAGCTCCAGGTATAATGCCACCAGCCTCAATACGTTCACGAGGATTATTAGCCAACAAGATATTCACTTGCAAATTACCCATCAGGTCTTTCACAATTTCAGCCTGACTTCCCTTTGGAATGCGCAGATTTTTATCAATATCAGCCTTTACCTTGATAGGCCCAGACTGAGTATAGTCAAAATCCACAGCATCAACAGTTCCTACCTTATAACCATCAGCATAAATTGGCGTTGAAGCACCCAGTCCCTGGATGTCGGAAAACGTCATATAATAATAGTTATTGGAAGAAAACAGATTGATTCCCTTCAGAAAATTAATTCCGAAGTACATAATCAAAATACCTACAATAGCCACAAGAGCTATTTTTATTTCCTTGGTAATTTTCATTCTCCTTTATTTTTTATTCTGTTTAAATTCTCGAATTGCCTGATTCACGTCGTACTTCTGTCCATCCTTAAAGGCGATGATAAATGCCTCAGGAAACTTATCCAACAAGGATTTACGAAGTCGGAAGATCTCATTATAATTAGCAGAAGAGCCCATCGTGTATTTCACCATACCACCCTCCTGATAACTTGCATAACCTGTTTCTCCTTTGAAATGCGCATCACCTGCTCGAAGCACACGGTTGCTCACTAAAATCTGCACTTTGAAGATTGGGGCATGAGCGTCTTTCTCTCCAACGGAAGTATCCCTTGCCTGAGATTGTCGCTTGGTTTCCTCGCGCTGATAGGTATCTGGCACAATCTTTGGCATTTCTCTGTCGTCTGCAGATGATGCCGCACGATAAGGCACTGAAACTCTTCTATCATACTTGTTCTTATATTGTTCGAAACCGTGGAAGATAGCCTTAGCCACATCATCCACGCGCGATTCATTGTTGAGCAGTTCCTCCTCATCAGGGGTGGTGATAAAGCCTAACTCTATCAAGCAGCTTGGCATAGAGGTCTCGCGAAGAACCAGGAATCCAGCTTGGTGAACCCCTTTATTCGGGCGGTTGGCCTCGTTGCAAACACACTTTTGAATAGAGCGGGCAATCTCAACACTGCGCTCCATATTCTTACCTTGAATGAATTCAAAGATAATATAGCTTTCAGAAGACTTCGGGTCAAATCCCTGATAAGTCTGCTGATATCCCTTCTCCATGGAGATGACAGAGTTCTCTCGCATAGCCACATCCAGATTATCCTTGGCACGGTGCATACCCAAGGAATAGGTTTCAAAACCTCTGGCTATCTTACCACCAGGCAAGGCATTGGTATGAACTGAAATAAACAGGTCAGCACCAGCCTTATTGGCAATATTGGCTCTTTCCTTCAACGGAATGAACACATCAGTCTTTCGGGTATAAATGACACGTACATCTGGCATATTATGTTCTACATACTTACCAAAAGCCAATGCCACCCGCAGGTTTATATCTTTTTCTTTGGATCTGGCACCCATGGCACCTGCATCATGACCACCATGACCAGGGTCAATAACAAGCGTAAATCTATCATTGGCAGCAAAAGAATATGCCACCAACATAAAGAATGCAACCAGCAAAAGAACGATCTTCTTCAACATACTATTTATTATGATTGTGCAAAATTAAGCATTTAATGGCAGAAAACCAAAATATGCAACAAAGTTTTATTATTTATTAAGTGAACGCTCAAACAGAAATTCCACACCAGCTCCTTCACAATCGGCTCCCATAGGTGGATTCTGCTTGATGATTTTCAGATGAATTTCTTCTATAGTTGGGAAACGGCGAAAAAGACGATCACCAATTCTGCCTCCTACTCTTTCTATCAATTGAGAAGGAACAGACATCTCCTGGGAAACCAACTGATAAACCTCTGCATAGTTCAAGGTATCATTGACATCATCACTCGTCAATGCATTCGTAACATCATATTTGATACGTAAACTTACAAGATAATCATTACCCGTTTTTCTTTCCTGTGGCAAAACACCATGAAAGGCATGAAACTTCAAGTCTTGCAAAAGGATATAGCTCTGACGTAAATTCATCATTGTTCTCCTCCATCATGCTGTTCATCACTACAAGAAGTTAGCAGTTCATCATCCTTCAAGTAATTTTTCAAGGCACGTTCTACACCCACCTTCCAGGTATTGATACTCTCAGAAGTGAGCTGCAACTGACTAACCAGTTTGATAACATGCTTGATAGGCATACGATAGCGCAACACACCGGAAATCAACTTGGCATAATTCCAATACTCCGGATTAAACTTTTCGCTCAATCCCTCCACGGTTATCTTATAACCACGCTTGTTGACAAACTGAAAATCATATCTCTTGGCTCCCTCACTGAGAACTGTCTTCACGATTTTACCTTTGGTGACAGATTTTGGTAACATGATGCCTTCCTCATCATCTTGCAAACCTGTGAATATCTCGTAAGGATGACCATTAAGCAAACCCACCAATGCCACCCATTTCTCCTTATTATTCTGGAAACGGACAACATCACATTCCAATTCTCTTGGTCGCACCTCAACCACATCCGGTTGCATATTCCGAATATTGTCAGAATCTCCGACTACCTTATGCAAACTGTCTTGCAGCTTACCCCAATCAACTTGCTGGTCTGCAAAACGGTTGCGCAGGTTCTCCAAACTACTCTTCAAATCATCCACGAGTGCAAGACGAGCCTCTTCAAAAGTCATATTTTCTGTATCAATCATATTAAACGTTTAATAATTTGGTGCAAAATTAAACTTTTTATTCTAAATGATGAAAGGTTTTTGGAGATATTTCTTAAAAAGATAGCAGTATATGCCACTTTTTAGAAAACTTTATTTACCTTTGCAATAGAATAAGGAGGAAAACGATATCAAGAAACATCAAAAATAAAGAATATGGAATCAATTAAAAACAGAACAACCATTCGCAAATATTCCAACCGTGAAGTAAGCGATGAATTACTGCATCGGCTGATAGAAGAAGCAGAGCGTACCCCTACGATGGGCAATCTCCAGCTCTACAGTGTCGTCGTTACCAGAAGTGAAGAAGGTAAAAAAGCACTTGCTCCAGCACATTTCAACCAACCTATGGTGACAGATGCATCTGTTGTACTTACCATCTGCGCAGATTACCGACGTACAACCATCTGGGCAGAGAACCGCAAGGGCACCCCTGGTTATGACAATATCCTATCATTCATGAATGCGGCTACAGATGCTTTGCTTTTCACACAAACATTCTGTAACTTAGCCGAAGAAGAAGGATTAGGCACCTGTTTCTTGGGCACAACTATCTATATGCCTAAGATGATTATCGACACCTTGAAATTACCAAAGCTCGTAATGCCAGTAGCCACCATTACCTTGGGATGGCCTGACGAGCATCCAGCCAAGAGCGATAGACTCCCATTGCGTAGTATCATCCATCAGGAATCATACAGCGATTATACCCCAGAGAAGATAGATGATTTCTATGCAGAAAAGGAATCCTTGGAAGAAAACAAGGAATTTGTAAGAATCAACAACGTAGAAACCCTCGCCCAGGTTTTCACAGACATCCGTTATACGAAAAAAGATTGTGAGGCCATGAGCATTGGTTTTATGGATGCGCTCAAGCAACAAGGTTTTGTAAAATAAAAACCGCACTCGGTGCATAATTCGCAAGATGTTGCCTGTCTTCATGAGAAAAAAGACAGGCACCCACTTTCATTTTTGCGTAGGCAGGGAAAAATTCGTCCTTGCCCACGCAAAAAAAAATGCCTGCCCAAGCGGAAGAAATATCCCCTTTAAGCAGAGCATGATTTTAACCCATAAACAGAAATCCCTGTTAAGGAAAAATCATTTCCTTAGCAGGGATTATTATTTTTACTTGATATCTTTCTCTAATTAGTCAACGACGATTGGCTTGTACTTTGGTACCAATGCCTTCATGATACACCAACCAACGAGATAAGCCACTGCACAGATGCAGAAGATAATCATATAACCAGCTGGCTTGCCATCAAAGCCCATGAAAGTAAAGGCAGCACCCTGACCTTCTGCATAGGTAAAGAGCATACCAGAACCCTTATTGATGAGGAAAGAACCTACACCACCTGCCATAGCACCAATACCAGTGATAGTTGCAACGGTAGATTTTGGGAACATATCACCAATGGTTGAATAAAGGTTGGCAGACCATGCCTGATGACCAGCACCTAAAAGACCGATAATGATAGCAGGCCACCATGCACTATACTCACCCATAGGCTGTGCTATCAGACCCAACAATGGGAAACATGCAAAGATCAACATCGCACGCATACGGCCGATATAAGGATTCATACCCTTCTTATCAACAAAGTAAGTTGGCAGATAACCACCACCGATACTCAAGATGGTAACAATCGCATAAAGGGTGAAAATCAAAGCAATACCCATGCTTGAATCAGAAGAATAACCATACTGATCTGAGAAATAAGCTGGAGCCCAGAAAAGGAAGAACCACCATACACCATCAGTCAAGAACTTACCTGTGATAAAAGACCAAGTCTGACGGAAGGTAAAGCACTTCAAGAAACCAATAGTCTTCTCTTCTTCCTCATCACCTGCAGTCTTTTCAGCCTCAACCTGCTCAGCTTCCTCATCCTGATTGATATAAGTAAGCTCTGAGTGATTGACATACTTGCTCTTGGCAGGTTTGTCATAAAGCCATACCCAAAGACCCATCCAGACATAACCGAGCACACCGATAATGATGAAAGCCCACTCCCAACCCATGGCGCGAGCCAAGAGAGGAATAGTAGCTGGAGCTGCCAATGCACCTACAGAAGCACCACTATTGAAAATGGCTGTAGAGAAAGCACGGTCCTTCTTTGGAAAATACTCTGCTGTTACCTTGATAGCTGCAGGGAAATTACCAGCCTCACCAACGGCAAGAATCAAACGGCAGGAAAGGAAAAGCCATACACTGATAGTGGCAATAGCAACTGCTGCATCACTACCAGCCTGAACCAGGCGCAAAGCTTCAATAGAATCATAGCCTTCTACCTGCATAGCTACCCAACCGCAACCTGCATGCATCACGGCACCTGTTGACCATACGAAGATGGCGATGAGATAACCTTTCTTAGTACCCATCCAATCCACAAACTTACCTGCAAAAAGATTTGCAATGGCATAGAAAATGGAGAAGAGACCGGTAATCGTACCATAGTCATCATCAGTCCAGTGGAACTCTGGAGCGATAAAATCTTTCCATGTTAATGACAAGACCTGACGGTCCATGTAATTCACGGTGGTTGCCAAGAAAAGCAACGCACAGATGACCCAGCGGAAGTTGGACATCTTACTTGTTTTAATAGCGTTCATACTTATTATAGAGTCTGTTTAAAATTAGCGTTTAAATGAGAACGAAAAATCTCTTGTGGACAAATGATGCCCACAAGAGGATTATTTTCATATTATTTCATCTCAGGAATTTTAACTACCTGCATATCATTATAGATTAGGTTCTCACCAGCCATACCCCAGATAAAGGTATAGTTGCTTGTACCAGCTGCGCAGTGAATAGACCACTCTGGAGCAATCACAGCCTGCTCGTTGTTCAACCAGATAGGACGAGTCTCCTGTGGTTCACCCATTACATGGAGAATCTTCTGACCCTCTGGCACATTGTAATAGAGATATGTCTCCATACGACGGAGGTGAGTATGAGCTGGCATGGTGTTCCATACAGAACCCTCTTTCAACTCAGTTACACCCATCTGCAACTGGCATGTACGTACACCAGCAACACCATCGATAATCAACTGATGGATAACACGATCGTTACTTTCCTTCAAGCTACCTGCCTTGATGTTGTTAGCATCCTTCAATGTTACCTTCTTAGTAGGGAAGGTCTGATGTGCGCAAGCACTGTTCATATAGAACTTAGCTGGCTTATTGGCATCCTTGCTGGCTACTTCAATATTCTTGGCGCCACGACCTACATAGAGAGCCTCCTGGAAACCGAGCGTATATTTCTTGCCATCTACAGTAACAGTACCCTCACCACCGATATTGATGATACCCAACTCACGGTTATCGAGCAGGTTCTTCTGATCGTTTGGCTTGTCTGTATAAAGAGGAGCGATAGAAGTCAACTTCAAAGGAGCTGTTGTTGGCTGCGCACCACCGATCAGGAAACGGTCAAACATTGTGTAAGTCCAGTTTACCTCACCTGGAGCAAAAACCTTCTCAATGGCATATTCACCACGAAGACGGTCTGTTGTGTAATGCTTTGCATCCATTGGGTTGCTTGCATAACGAACATTGTAATTAGTGTAAGCATTTTCTGCCTTCACTTCATAAGCACTCTTGCAGCACTGTGCAAAACCAGCACCAGCAACGAGCAACATTGCAAATGATAATAATACCTTCTTCATTACTAAAATCTTTATATTATTTTTTATTTTTCTGAATTATTTCTATCTTTCTGTTTATTTCTGCAAATCCTCAGCAGCCTTATTCTCTTCTTTCACGATGCGCTGACGGTTGATAATCATCAAAGCTACAGTGATGACTGTGAGTACACCCATACCGATGTATGAAAGTTTCACACCTCTATAGATAATCCATCCGAAGAGAGATGAGGCAAAGTCGAGAGCACCACCAGAGAAACCAGCAGGAATGTGAGCAGCATTATCACCTGTAGCTGCATATACCTGATTGGCAGCCAAAGTAAAGTCAGGAGCCATATCGGTTACAAAATAAAGACCGATTACCAGCGCAAAGAGACCGATAATAAGGGTCTTTACTACATTACCTTTGGTAAAAGGCAATATCATTGGAAAGAGGTAGAACATACCTGCCAAAGATGCCAATGGCAAGAACTGGTTGCCAGGCAAGAATACTGCGATAGCCAAGATAGCAGGAATCAAGATGACAGATACAACCAATGTTGTAGGATGACCGATAACAAGAGCAGGACTCATACCGATATGTACCTTCTTACCATTGAACTTAGACTTCACCAATTCCTGAGTCTTTTCTGAGATAGGCTTCAAACCTTCAATAAACAAAGAGGTAATACGTGGAATCAGTTCCATCACCGCTCCCATGGTAACACCTAAGAACAGTACCTTCTTAATATCAAGCTGCGCAGCCCAACCGATCAGGGCACCAACGATGACACCGAGAACCAACGGTTCACCTAATACACCAAACTTCTTCTTCAAGCCCTCTGCATCGATATCCAACTTAGAGAATCCTGGAATCATATCCAGAAGTTTATTGAAACTGATAGCCAAAGGCATAAAACTCTGGCAGAAAGGCTGAGGAATAGAGATACCATCCAAATCATAATATTTCTGAAATTTCTCTGCAGTCAAGTCTGCACAGATCAGAGTAATGATGTAGCAAACGATTGCTGCGAAATAACCCCACAACAAACTTTGACCCATCACGAAGTAAGCTACCGCACCGATGAAAGCAAAGTGCCAGTAGTTCCAGAGGTCAATATTGACCGTACGGGTTGTCTTGGTAATCAACATCAGAAAATTGACACCCAGGCAGATAGGGATAATCAATGCACCCACCGCAGTATTATAGGCAACTGCTGCTGCAGCAGGCCAACCCATATCGAATACATTTAACTGCAGATGATAAAGGTCGGAGATTGCTTTCAATGGGTCATTGAAGTTAGTTGTCAACAAAGCAGTAACAACACCCAAGCCTACGAAACCCACGCCTACGAAGAGTCCCGACTTCAGTGCCTTACCGAATTTCATGCCAATACACAAGCCGATGACGGTAAAGATGATTGGCATCATCACACTCGCACCTAAGCTAATGATATAGCTAAATACCTTTTCCATTTTAATTTTTAATGAATGTTAGTTAATAATTTGGGGCACCCATATAAAGGTGCAACATTGATTTGTTTCAAGTTTTATGGGCACAAAGATACGCTTTTTTCTTTAAATTCAATACGTTTTCATTAAAAATATTACTTAAAAAAGAATCCCACCCGATATTTTCGGATGGGATTGATATGATTTTGTACATTTTCAACAGATTTTCGCCTCTGTTTAATCCTGATAATACACTCTCTTCACACGATTACTGATCGTAGTCAGCACCTCATAAGGTATCGTGTCGAGAATATCACTGAGCGTTTGTACTGGCAATTGCTCTCCAAAGATTTCCACACTGTCACCTTCCTTGCAATCTATGCCTGTCACATCGATCATGGCTACGTCCATACAGATGTTACCTACATACTCTGCTTTCTGACCATTCACCAGACAATAAGCATGACGGTTGCCGAGATGACGGTTCAAACCATCAGCATAACCGATTGGAATGGCTGCTATCACGCTGTCCTTATCCAGAATGGTCCTGCGACTGTAGCCGATACTCTCCCCTGCCTTGATGTGATGCATCTGCAGGATAGTCGTCTTCAGGGTACTTACACAGTTGATGGTCTTGTTGTTGCGGGAATTGATACCATAAAGTCCTAATCCCAAGCGACACATATCCAACTGTCTGTCAGGGAAATGCTCTATACCTGCAGAATTGCAGATATGGCGCAATATCTTATGATCGAAGGCAGCCTGCAACTGCTTGCTACCCTTATCAAACAATGCGAACTGCTGGGCAGAGAACGCATCGAAGGAATCATCATCACTACCTACAAAATGCGAGAACACACTTCGTGGTATGATGGCATTCTGATGTTTCAGTCGTGCTATCAATTCTTCCATATCATTTTCCGGATCAAAGCCCAGACGATGCATACCTGTATCCAACTTGATATGTACAGGGAAACCAGTAACACCTTCTTTCTCTGCAGCCTTGATCAGTGCGTCCAGAATACGGAAAGAATAAACCTCTGGTTCCAAATCATAGTCGAACATGGTCTTGAAGGCTGTCATCTCCGGATTCATAATCATGATATTGCTCGTAATACCATTCTTGCGAAGCGTAACACCTTCATCGGCTACTGCTACGGCAAGATAATCCACACGATGATCCTGCAATGTCTTGGCGATTTCTACCGCTCCGGCTCCATAACCATCCGCCTTGATCATGCATACCAACTTGGTCTCTGGTTTCATGAACGAACGGTAATAGTTCAGATTGGCCACTACTGCATTCAGATTTACCTCCAATGTGGTTTCATGCACCTTTTTCACGAGTAATTCAGTCAACTGGTCAAAGCCAAACTGACGGGCACCCTTCAGCAGGATGACCTCATCGCGCAAGGAAGCGAACACCTCACTCTTGATAAAGTCCTCAATATTACGGAAGAAGAATTTCTCTGAAATCTGAATCTCATCACTCTGTTCATACAACTGCGGACCGACACCGATGAATTTGACCACACCACGCTTACGGCATAAGTCAGAGACCTCTTTGTACAAGTCCTTAGGATTCTCACCGCTCTGGAAGATATCACTGAGTATCAACGTATGACGGCGACCCTTATGATCTGGACGGCGACTCATAAAGTCGAGAGCGATATCGAGGGAATTGATGTCTGAGTTGTAACTGTCATTGATCAAAGTACAACCATGCTGTCCTTCCTTGACTTCCAATCGCATAGCTACCGGTTCAAGAAGTGACATACGCTTATCCACTTCCTCTGCAGTCAACCCCAACTTACGGGAAACAACTGCCGCTATAATAGAATTGGTGACAGAAGCCTCATCAATAAAAGGTAGAGAATAGCTATCCTCTTCACCTTTATATATATAGGTAATAATAGACAGATTACCCTTTTTCTCTATATTTTTCACATAGAAAGGAGCAGCAGAATCCTTCAAGGACCAATACAGTTTTTCACCCTTGTAATCATGATATTCGCCTACCACCCTGGCAACAATTTCATCATCACCATTATAGACGATAGTTTCTGCATCATGGAAAAGAATGATCTTCTCACGACACTTAGCCTCCAAAGACTCGAAATTCTCCTGATGCGCAGAACCCAAATAAGTAAGCACGGCTATCGTTGGCTGAATGATGTCACGAAGAGCAAGCATCTCGCCAGGCTGACTGATACCAGCTTCAAAGACACCAACCTCAGTCTGCTCGTTCATCAACCAGACAGACAAAGGCACACCTATCTGAGAATTGTAGCTGCGCGGACTGCGGGTGACAAACATATTTGGAGAAAGCAACTGATGAAGCCATTCCTTGACCATAGTCTTACCATTGGAACCAGTAATGCCCACGATAGGAATATTAAATTCATCACGATGGCGCTCTGCCAGACGCTGCAGAGCTTCCAGCGTATTAACCACCTTCAGGAAATTAGCTTCCGGATAGTCAGAAGCATATCCTTTAGGAACATTAGTAACTACGAAATTTCTAACACCACGACGATACAACTCAGGAATGTAGTTGTGACCATCATTACGCTCTGACTTCAAGGCGAAGAACAGAGTTTCCTCTGGGAAACAGAGTGAACGGCTATCGGTCAATATGAAACCGATATTCGTATCCTTGTCTCCATAGCGACGCGCACCTATCAGTGTGGTTACCTTTTCGATAGTATAAGTCATTATCTTACTTTTTAAAATATTCTATATGTGATAATCATGTCATTTCCCCAACTGGTACTTTTCCATGAATTTCCGTTCTTTTTCCTGTGCATTGGCAAGAAACTTCTTGTATTCCTCACTCTCTGGATTGAAAGGTCGGTGTCCAAGGGCTTCACGGATAGGTTTCCATTCCTCTAAAAAGTCCTCGGCAGTCTTGCCAAAGTAAGCCATTTGGAACTTCTGCCAGATATATTCCACGGCAAGTTCGCTCGGATGAAGCATATCTTCCTTGTAAAAGCGATAATCTCTCAGTTCGTCACAGAGGATTTCATAGGCAGGGAAATAGCGCACCACTTCTGGAAAGCGCTGGCAAAGTATATCTGCCGCTAAAAGAAGCGTGGCCTTGGAAAGTTGACTGCCATGAAATCCATATTTCTGGTAACGGATAGGACTCACCGTCACGATGATGTGCCTGACTCCTTGACCGAGCAATGCCAAAACCGCCTTGGAAAGTTCTACCACGCATTCACCCACACTCAATTCCTTTTCTTCAAACAGGCGTTGCGGACGCTTCTGGCAGTTATCCACCACTTCACCCGTTTCCTTCAGGATATATACATGATTGGTTCCGAGCGTAAAGACAGCCACATCCACTTTTCGGTCTTGGTTCTGATATTCAGTACCAGCCTTCAAACCTGCGGTACAAGGTTCCCTCTTGAGATACCGATCCACAGAGTGATATACGCTCGTAGGATTGTACATGACTCCGTATGGATTGACCATGGCACGGAAGCGATTCTCGACAAAACGATTGCCGAGATGATCCGCAAAACAACTGCCCACGAAAAGCAGTCTGTCAGAAGGCTGTATCTCAAAGTCAGCCTTTTCTATGTTCACTTCCGTTCTAAAGTCCATATTGCTTATTTTTCTGTTACTTTATTTTTCTTCCATTCAAAGAATAAACCTGCGAGCAAGAGAATCAACAGTACACCGTAGCCTACATAAGCAATGGTTTCTGTTGTCTTCAGGGATGTAGGGTGGAAATCAAGTACCACCTTGTGAGTTCCCGGTTTTACATTCAGGGCACGCAAGATATAATTCACTCTGCCCAATTCTGCAGGCTGTCCGTCTATCGTAGCCGTCCAACCAGGATAATATATTTCAGAGAACACGATGACACCACCCTTGTTGGAAGTAACCTCATAAGTCAGATTATTTGGCTTATATTGAGTCATCTTCACAATAGAAGTATCATCCTGAGGCACACTTTCACCGAGCTGCTGCTTGAACTTCGCATCAGCTACAGCTTCATGTCGCAAATTGATCTTTCCTACCTTATCAATCTCCTCATTGGCATTTTCTGCATAGCTTACCTTATCAACAAACCAAGCATTGCCATAGGCATAAAGATTCTGCACAGGCACAGTCTGTCCACCCTGCAAAGGCATGATGAAGTACTTCGTGTTGAGCATATTGAGCACAGGGAATATGCTGTCGCCATTCACCTTCGTCATGTCACCACCAGCCTCAGCTACAGCCTTCATCGCCTTCTGCATCTCTGGAGAGATATAAGCTTCTATCATCTCCGCATAACGACGGAGTTTGGCTGGATGATAACCACCAACGCTCTTATGATAATATGAAGTTTCGTTCTCATTGAAGGTATTGGATGCCATATTGAGTACACGATAATCAAGCGACTTGTCTCTGCAGATCATCTTATCGGTCTCAGTCATTTGCTGTGGAGTATCACGCACGCTCTTCTCCACGAACATATCATCATAGAGATAACGCTTGTTGACCATCCACATATCTACCAGACAGAGTACTGCAATACCAGCAATCATAAACTCCTTGCCCAACTTCTTCACCTTATAAAGGAAGAGGAAGGCCGAGCCAATGACGATAACCCAGAAAGAACGCCAACAATCGGAAGTAAAGATACCCTTTCTGATTTCAGTCAGATTGCTGATGATAGGTCCCTGATATTCTGCAGGAAGCTGCTGCAAAGCCTGAAGTTCCTGTGCAGACACGAAATCTGAGAAGAACAGGCCTGGTGCCAAGGCAAAGAGGAGACAGAAACCTGCTGTCAGTCCGAAACTTGCATAAACGAGTTTGGCCTTGGTAGTCAATATTTCCGGTTCATCCACGATCTTCTTGAGTGCCATCATCGCCAACAGAGGAATGGTAAACTCAGCAATCACAAGGATGGAAGCCACCGTCCTGAATTTGGCATACATCGGAACGTAATCCAAGAAGAAATCCGTAAACGGCATGAAGTTTCTACCCCATGAGAGAAGTACACTGAGGATGGTCGCCGCCAACAAAGCCCACTTCATCGGTCCCTTCACAATGAATAAGCCCAAGATGAAGAGCATACAGACGAAAGCGCCTACATATACAGGACCGCTTGTTCCAGGCTGGTTGCCCCAATACTGTCCGAGTTGCTGATAAATCTGTACAAAGTTAGGATCCGCTTTTTCCATTGCCTTTGTGTTCTGTGCCAAAGGAACAGAAGCGCCACCCTTTGCATCCGGAATCATGAGCGTCCAAGTCTCGTCAATACCATAACTCCACTGGGTAATATAGTCTCTATCCAAACCGCTATTGGTCTGATTAGCAGCGTTTTTCTTCACCAGTTCACTCTTTCCACGCATAGACTCCTGACCGTACTGCCAAGTATGATACAGGTTGGAAAGATTGAGCGATATACCGATGGCGGCACCCACGATACAAGCTGCAGTAGCCTTACCGAAGCGAGCCATTTCCTTCTTCTTATAGGCATCCCACAAGAATGCGAGAATCATAAAGAAGATGATAAAGAGGTAATAATAAGTCATCTGCACGTGGTTGGCATTAACTTCAAAGGCTGCAAAGATAGCTGTAACGAGCAATCCCCACAAATATTTACCACGATAAGCCAATACGACACCTGCAATCATAGGAGGCAAATAAGCCAAAGCCATCACTTTCCAGATGTGTCCGGCAGCAATGATGATGAAGAAATAGGACGAAAAAGCCCAGATGATAGATCCCAATGCAGCTAATGACTGTCGGAAGTTAAAGGCTCTCAACAGGATATAGAATCCTAAGAGGTATGCAAAAACATACCATACATAGTCAGGCAACCAGAGATGATAGGCATTGACAGCCTGCTGCAAAACAGTACCACTCTCATAAGATGGTGACATCTGATAAGTTGGCATTCCGCCAAAAACTGAGTTTGTCCAACGGGTCACCTCGCCAGTCTGTTGCTGGAAAAGTTCCTTTTCATGTCCCAGTCCCTTGCCTGCTGCAGCATCATGACGGAACAGGATGCGCCCGTCCATGTCGGCTGGCATGAAATAAACAAAGGAGACAACTGCAAATACGATTACTACCAGAATATCCAGTAGATACTTCTTCAAAAATTTCATTATTTCTATAAACGTTTATATTTTGACTGCAAAGATAGTGCAAAATGAAGACAATACAAAATAAAAAAGGTAGTTTTTGCTATTTTTAGTGTTAAAGAAATAACTTAAGAAGCATTCAGACTTGCCTGAAATGGATCTGTAGAAGATGGTATTACCCATTATAATAGGGAATTTCCCTTTTCTTTTAGGGATTCTCTAATTGCAACATGAGAAAAGATACGTATTTTTGCAGCATCAGAAAAAGAGTTTCATATCATACAAAAAGCTCTTTATATATAATAAGGTATAACTAATAAATTGATGAAAAATATGAAAAAGATTACATTTCTCCTGATGGCTCTCTTGCTCATCGCAATGCCATCCTCAGCTCAACACTATACACAGAGCAGATATTACAACAAGCAAACTGGTCATCTCGACTACGGCCGCCACGACAATGATTTCCCTGACTCCTACTTTGGATTCAGGATTGGTCCTTCTTTCTCTTACGTCAATTCGGATGATAGCAGACTGGATGGTGGAAATTGGCAGACGGGTCTCAACGTGGGAGTTGTGGCAGGTGTCGCACTTTCAAATGCCCAGCCACTTTATCTGGAAGGAGGCTTATTTTATACAGAGAAAGGTGGTAAGAAAGATTTGGCTAATGGCAAGAAGATGACCTACGACCTCAACTACATTGAAATTCCACTTGTACTGAAATATAAGTACAATATCGATCCACACTTCTCTCTCCAACCATTTTTTGGAGGATATTTCGCTTCAGGAGTTGGTGGAAAAATCAAGAACTTCGAACAGAGAGAAGCTCAAAACTCATTTAATGACGATAACTTCCGCCGGGTAGATGGAGGACTCCGTCTGGGTTGTGGCATACAATACGATATGTTCTATGCCGACCTTACCTACGATATCGGTCTGGCAAACATCTGTCATGATACCTTCGACACATCCCATAATGGAGGACTGCTACTCAACTTTGGTGTTAACTTCTAAGGTTTTATCAGATATTTTTCGTAACTTTGCAGCCGATTTTAATATCGGCAAATTCTCAATCGGAAAAGTTACAATAAATATATGAAAATAGGAATTATCGTTGCGATGGACAAGGAGTTCACGCAACTCAAGACATTATTGACAGAATCACAGACAGAGCGAAAGAACCACAAGGATTTCGTGATTGGAAAGATTGGCAACAATGAAGTAGTCATGCAACAGTGCGGCATCGGCAAGGTAAACAGTACCATCGGTGCCGTAGAAATGATAGACAATTACCATCCAGACCTGGTAATCTCATCAGGTGTTGCTGGTGGAGCTGATATCAACCTCAATGTCACCGAGGTCGTAGTGGCTACAGAGTGTGTATATCATGACGCTTATTGCGGCGATGAATGTGAATTTGGACAGATTTTGGGTATGCCAGCCACCTTTAAAACTCCCAAGGAATATGTAGAGAAGGCACTTGCCATCAATCATCTTCCAGACAACATCCATCCTAAGATACATGCAGGGCAGATTGTCAGTGGAGAGTGGTTTGTAGATAGCAAGGAGAAGATGCGCTCTATCCTGGAGCACTTTCCTCATGCAATGGCTGTCGATATGGAGAGCTGTTCTATTGCACAGACCTGCCATATATACAAGACTCCTTTCATCTCCTTCCGCATCATCAGTGATGTACCTCTCAAGGACACCAAGGCGCAGCAGTATTTCGATTTCTGGGCTAAGATGGCAGAAGGTTCTTTCAATGTTACCAAAGCATTCTTGGAGAAATTATAAATTAGAAATGACAAATTAGAAATTATGAACAAGATACCAAGTTTTACTATCAATCATAACAAGTTGCTCCGCGGTATATACGTTAGCCGTAAGGACGAAATTGGAAACGAAGTTGTCACGACTTTCGATATCCGCATGAAGGTACCAAATCAGGAGCCTTGTCTCCACAACGGTGCCATCCACACGATCGAGCATCTCGCTGCCACCTATCTCCGCAATGACGAAGAGTGGAAAGACCGCATCGTATATTGGGGTCCGATGGGTTGTCTCACAGGTAATTACCTCCTCGTCAAAGGAGACTTGGAAAGCAAGGACATCGTTGAGTTGATGAAGCGCACCTTCAAGTTTATCGCAGACTTCGAAGGCGAGATTCCTGGACAGGCTGCCAAGGATTGCGGCAACTATCTGCTCCACGACCTGCCTATGGCAAAATTCGAGTCCAAGAAATATCTCGAAGAGGTCTTGAACGTTATCAAGGAAGAAAACTTGATTTATCCTACACAGGATTAGAATCAGGAAAAGTCAAAGACTGAAATATAGAAAAAGCATCTTAAGATACATTTGCGAGTATCTTAAGATGCTTTTTTTACCACTTGAGTTTACCATACTTCTCCTTATACCACAACTGCCAACCATTCACTAAATTCTGCCAAACCACATAGGCACCTGGAGCTACGGCAGCCAATGGATTCAGGAAAGTAAGGGTGAGCCAGATACCCACAATCGTGTTCTTCTGACCTAAAGCCTGTCCTGCACTAATGCTCGCATCAAAATGGCGTCCTACCGCCTTACCGATGGCAAACTGGATCAGACAGACGAAAAGCGGAACAATCAGAAGCAGAACAAGAATCCAACCGGATACCGTAGCATGAAGGATATTACGCACCGTCTCGCCCATCAGAATCGTCAGATTGAAGCACCACATATAAAATCCCAAATCTTTTATGCTCTTTACTTTATCCACAAACTTCGGCAAGAATCTGCGACTCAATAGGGCTAAAAGTAATGGCACCACCAAAACTGTAGTCACATTCCTAAACACCATCAAACTCATATAAAGAAAGGATACATCAGCACCTTTTTCTACCATCGGGAAAAGAGAAGGGATGATAACCATCGTGAAAATATTGGCTATCACCGTATAGGTAGTAAGCGAGCCGATAGAGCCACCCAATTTTTCTGTTACCACAGCCACAGCAGCTGCAGTAGGACAAATAAAACAGATGAAAGCACCCTCTAATATCAGTTTTGTATTATAGTCGTTACCAAACTCAAAGATGAGTACTACCATCATCAAAGCCAAAGAAGTTCTAATCAGTTGCAATATAAAATGCCAGGCTTTAGGCTTCATTTCCTTTATTTCTATCTTACAAAACGTAACATAAAGCAAAGCAAACAATACAACCGGCATCAGACTGACCAAATGAGGTCCGACCGCATCACCCAATGGTTCCAAGAAAGGAACGTATGCAAAAATCAAATAACCCACTGCTCCTATGACCAGCGAACAGGGCAAGGAAAACTTCCTGAAAAAATTCCACAACTTCATAATTACGTGATTTTGAGTCCTATTGAATAAGCCATTTGACTGCAAGTCCAAACAGAGTTGAAATTCAAGTGCAAAAGTACAATAACTCAAATCCTCTCCATATCGGAAACATCCGATAGGAGAGGATTTCTCTTTTCATTTATATCCTTAAAGCTATACTTAATTAGTCTTTATTGCTACGCTTACGCTCCAAGTGATCAAGGATTACTTTGCGCATACGCATGCTCTTAGGAGTTACCTCTACGTACTCGTCCTCACGGATATACTCCAAGCACTCCTCAAGACTCATTACGGTCTTTGGAATCACACGAGCCTTATCGTCTGAACCAGAAGCACGGACGTTGGTCAACTGTTTTGCCTTAGTCACATTGACGACAAGGTCGTTTTCGTGAACATGCTCACCAACTACCTCACCGGCATAAACCTCCTCACCTGGGTCGATGAAGAACTTACCACGATCCTGAAGCTTATCAATAGCATAAGCATAAGCAGTACCAGTTTCAAGTGCAATCATACTACCATTAGAACGGCGGTTTATTTCACCCTTGAATGGCTGATACTCCTTGAAACGGTGAGCCATGATGGCCTCACCCTGAGAAGCTGTCAGCACATTGGTACGAAGACCGATGATACCGCGAGAAGGAATATCAAACTCGATATCCACACGCTCACCCATGTTCAACATAGAAGTCATATCACCCTTACGACGGGTTACCATATCAATCATCTTAGAAGCGAACTCCTCTGGTACATTGATAGTCAACTCCTCTACAGGCTCACACTTCACGCCGTCAATCTCCTTGTAGATAACCTGAGGCTGACCTACCTGAAGCTCATAACCCTCACGGCGCATGGTTTCCACGAGCACAGAGAGATGAAGCACACCACGACCGCTGACAATCCACTTATCAGTAGAATCCTCGAATGGCTGAACACGAAGAGCAAGGTTCTTCTCCAACTCCTTATTCAAACGCTCCTGGATATGGCGGGAAGTACAGTACTTACCCTCCTTACCAAAGAATGGAGAATCGTTGATGGTGAAGAGCATACTCATGGTTGGCTCATCAACAGCGATTGGAGGAAGTGGCTCTGGATTCTCATAATCACAGATGGTATCACCAATCTCAAACTTCTCCAAACCGATAACTGCACAGATATCACCAGAATCTACATGATCAGTCTTCTTGTGACCCATACCCTCGAATGTATGAAGTTCCTTGATCTTGGTCTTCTCCTGTGTACCATCACGATGGCAGATTGTCACATTCATGGCATCCTTCAGAGTACCACGATGAACACGACCTACAGCGATACGGCCTGTATAAGAACTGTAGTCGAGAGAAGTAATAAGGAGCTGAGGAGTACCCTCCAACTGCTTAGGAGCAGGGATAACCTCTACGATCTTGTCGAGCAAATAGTCGATGTTGTCTGTAGGATTGTTGTAATCCTCTCCCATCCAACCATTCTTGGCAGAACCATATACTACAGGGAAATCAAGCTGATCCTCAGTAGCATCAAGGTCGCACATGAGATCGAATACCATCTCATAAACTTCCTCAGGACGGCAGTTAGGCTTATCCACCTTATTAACAACAACGATAGGCTTCAGACCGAGCTGCAAAGCTTTCTGCAACACGAAACGGGTCTGAGGCATAGGGCCCTCGAAAGCGTCAACAAGCAAGAGACAACCGTCTGCCATATTGAGTACGCGCTCCACCTCACCACCGAAGTCGGAGTGTCCAGGAGTATCGAGGATATTGATTTTAACACCTTTCCAATTGATAGATACATTCTTTGAAAGAATGGTTATACCACGCTCACGCTCCAAATCATTGGAATCGAGCACTTCGCCGCTATTATCCTGGCCGTCACGGAACAGCTTTCCGGCGAGCATCATCTTGTCCACCAAGGTAGTCTTACCATGGTCAACGTGTGCAATAACTGCAATGTTTCTAATGTCTTGCATTTCCTTTACCTTAAATACTTAATGAATTTGGGTGCAAAATTACAAAAAATATCGGAAAAATTTGCAAGTTTCACAGAAAAGTTGTAACTTTGCAGCGCATTTTTAGAGAAACCGCCGCGAGGAAGGGTCCTGAATGCATTAGAAACAATTAAAGTAACATTTATTATTAAGTAACACAGCTATGTATTTAGACAAAGCAAAAAAAGAAGAGATCTTTAGCAAGTACGGAAAGTCTAACTCTGATACTGGTTCAGCTGAGAGCCAGATAGCATTGTTCTCATACCGTATTGCTCATTTGACGGAACATGTAAAGAAGAACCGTAAAGATTATACTACAACACGTTCTCTGACACAGCTTGTAGGAAAGCGTCGCGCATTGCTCGATTACTTGTACGACCGCGATATCAATCGCTACCGTGCCATCATCAAGGCCCTCGGTCTTCGTAAGTAATCTGAAAGCAATTTGCTTTAAGACATTGAATCCCATCATTTTCATTGAGAGTGATGGGATTTTTTTATTTAGAAAAGTGCAAACTATGCAAACGGCTATATATAATAAGGAAAAGTCAACAACATGTTGCCCAAATTATAGCTATCCGTTTGGGCACTCGTTGACCATCACATGAGCAACGGTTGCCCGTCTCTTGTTCACCAGTTCCCCATCACGTGATCCCCGAGGGACCACGTGAAGAGCATGGCTGGTATTTGTAGTTTCCTATATTTAGTTGACTAATTATCGGAACCACAAAATTTTTCATGATATTTTTCTAAAAAACTTCATTATCCTTCTTATTATCAAGAAAAAGTGCTAACTTTGCAAACAGCTATATATAATAAGGAGAATCAGTATGATTGCACAAAGACTGCCAGAAGGAGTTACCTCTTTTAGAGAAATCAGAACAGGCAACTACAAATACGTTGACAAAACCGATCTCGTTTGGCAAATTGCCAATGGAAGGAAGTTCAATTATCTAAGCCGTCCTAGACGGTTTGGCAAGTCTATTCTTGTCGATACATTGCAATGTTACTTTGAGGGAAACAAGGAACTTTTCGATGGTCTAAAGATTATGCAATGGGAAAAAGACTGGATAAAATATCCTGTCATTCGATTCGACATGAGCATTGCAGGTAACACTGCAGAAGAAATCAAGTCTTATTTTGACTATGCCTTCAACAATTACGAAGAGCAATACCATATCACCTCTACGAAAAAATCTTCTCTATCAGTCAGATTTACCGAAATATTAAAAGTCGTACATCAGTCCACAGGACAACCTGCTGCTGTTTTGGTAGATGAATATGATGCTCCTCTCCAACACTCTTGGAAAACTCCTTATCATAAAGAATGCACAGAGGTTTATCGCCAAGTCTTTGCTGTACTAAAGTCGTCAAGTACTGACGAGAGATTCGTGTTTATTACAGGCATCACTAAATTCACGCAAATATCTTTGTTCTCAGTACTCAACAACTTGACAAACCTCAGTGTCTTACCAGAATATGTGGCAGTATGCGGCATCACCCAACAAGAAATTATCGAATACTTCCATGAAGAGTTGGTTGAATTGGGGGAAAAGAACAAATGGGATAAGGTTACAACATTACAGAAGCTTAAGGGTTATTACGATGGTTATCATTTCAGTGGTGAAAACATGACAGACATCTTTAACCCATATAGTCTAATATGTGCCTTAGCTCAAAAGAGAATCAAGAATTTCTGGGTAGCTTCTGGTGCAACCACCCTATTATCTAAGTTTGTTGACAATATCGAATTGCGAATCAAGAATTTCGAGAAATGCTATATTGACAGAGACATTTTAGAAACATCAGATGTTACAGGAGGTGGAGCAGAACTTTTCCTTTACCAATCTGGATATCTGACTATAAAAGCCGAAGATGAGTGGAGCTACACATTAGGATTTCCAAATTACGAAGTGAGAAAAGCCCTCTATTCGATGGCACTTCCTGCTCTTACCGCTCGTTCACAGATGGACATTCAAACCATGCAAATCTCATTCTACAGAGACATGAACCTCGGAAATATTCAAGGAGCAATGGATGCTCTGAAGCAACTAATAGCTGACGTGCCATATAGCAACAAAAAGTTAGCCAGCATGGATATGGAAGAGCGTTATCGTTTGATTATAACTTCCATTATGTATGCCGTAGGATTACGTCCGCAAGTGGAAAAGATGATTAGTACTGGCAGAATCGACATTGTGGTTGAAGCCAACAACTACATCTATGTGATAGAGTTAAAACTCAGAAACAATGGAGGTTTAACTGCTGCCAAGCAACAAATCATCAACAATAATTATATTGTCCCATTCCAAGCAGAGAACAAAAAAGTTGTTGCTCTCGCTATAGAACTAGATGAAATGGGTAAAGGCTTGATTGATTGGAGCGAAGTGGAATAATAACACAAAATTTCCCCTATAAAGGAAAGATTTCATAGAAAAGCTTCCTTTATAGGGGAAATTCTTATTAAAAATCATCATCGTCATCCATTCCGGATGCCAGATTCTTCATCAATGATTTCAGATACTTCACTCTGATACCATAATTGAAGCTTTGGGTTGTACTGACACCAGCATAATTGATAGCCACCAACTGACCCTTGTGGTTAACCACAGCAGAACCACTACTACCCGGCAAAGCAGGAATGGAATACATAATCTGGTCGGAAGCACGCTGACTAACAGTGCCCATATTAAACTGAGCCTTGATACCATCCTTGGTCTGAGCCAACGAAGGACCACGATTGAAACCAGTCAGGAACAGTTTATCATTCTTATCAGATCCAAAGAACTTGGCAATACTCTCCGTAAACGAATAATCCTCCAAAGGATCATCATCCGGAACCTCGAAGATATACTTGCCTTCCGGTGTCTTCTTATCCTTCAATTGGATGACAGCCAAATCATGTTCGTGATCAACCTTCAGTACTACACAAGATGAGAAATCAGAATTGCTGGTAACAAAAGTATTGTTATAAGCGATACTTACACGGTTGTGATATCTCACCTCCGATTCACTTGGACGGATGTCACTCAGTCCATTGTAAGTATCAGCATACTCTTCTCTCTGACTTTGAATGGCATCACGGTATTCACGGATACGGTTGAAATCATCCATGGAATAAGCATCACTATAATTCGCTTCATTATAAAGCGCCTGAGCCTGCTCCAACTTTTCGCCTAAGGCATAATACTGTTCTGCAACCTGCTTCTTCACACTTTCGATGACAGCAGCAATCGACTTATTGATATCCTTCTCCGTACGGGTACTGGAAACAACATGCGCATTGGTCACGATTTCACCATTTTCAGATACAAAGAATCCCGTGCCAAAGCCATTAGACAAGCTTACAGAGTCCTTATCTGCCGTCAAGCCTACGATGTCTCCATCCTCATCAAAACCAGCAAAATAAAGAGACTCACCATTGGAAAGTTCCACCTCATAATAGCTCTGGTTCTGAATGAGAACCACACCGGAGGCCATCTCCTTTTCAATGGAAGACTCTGATTTGTTGCCGCATGAGGTAATCAATGCGGCAACAAAAGTCAAATAAAATAATATCCTTTTCATTGAGGACTATTTTTATAGGATTAAGAACCCTAATCCAACTTAGAGAAATCTACGTCGTCAAGAGCAGCAACTGAATTCGTAGTATAATCAGAACCCTCCAGATCTTTCAGCAAATCAGCTGTTGTCTGTGAGATGGTATTAGCATCTGTCAGACCCAAATCAGAAAGAGTTTTTGAATCAACTTTCGCTGCAACAGGCTTACCTTCATCATTGAATGCCTGAGAGTAAGCTTTCAACAGTTTTTTCTGCTTACCAAGAGACATCTTCAACTTATAGGCTGATACAATATCACCAATACTCAACAAACCACCGGTCAGCGAACCGATAATAGCAACATCCTTCTTACCCGTCAGAATACCGAGAAGCAAAGGAGCACCTACCTTGGCAGTAATACGGAGCACTGCATTGTTAACCTGCTTAATCTGCGCATCAACAGCCTCTTTGCTACGCTTGTTACCATTCTGATCAATCAGGAATACGCGATATGCTGGAGTACCATCCTCATTCAGAACTTCTTTACCATCTGCATCAGTCTCAACAACTTTCTGAGCAGAATAAACAGGAACATTACTCCATTGAACTGTAGTTTCTGTCACATTGAATTGCTCCAAGAGCGGTTTCAGCAAACCATCAATAATACCAGCAGAAGCATTTACACTAAACACCAAAGCAAAAGCTACGAGAGCTAATTTAAATACAATAGACTTTTTCATAAGTAATAATTATTATAAGTATTTTAATTGTCAAGATACATTTTCAGTCGGAACTGGCGCATGGTATAGTCACCTTGAGACTGAGCCATCACGTTAGACATATCCAGGAATTTCACCTTCGCCTTTTTCTTGTAACCGACAGGACGGAAGAAGAAACCAGTTGGCAAATCAGAACGTTTCAGATGCAGATCGACAACACCATCAGGTCCTGAAGTTCCCACCTGACTGAAATCTTCAGACTTACGGATTTTATGAGCTAAATCTCCGTCTCTGGTGAGATTTCTCATCGCAAAGCCCTCATCACCATAATAAGCCCATACCTCCACATTCTCCATCGGACCCGTTTCCTGGAAACCAGAATAATCGTTTTGCCATTTCACGACGGTAAAGCGTAAATCAAGAGGTATCTTATCGATTTCCTGCTTGAGTTTCTCAATACCTTTAGAATAATAATCACAAGGATTACGATTGGAGAGATACTGGAACATCTCCAAGGCACCAGAGGCACAATCTACCAACTGCTTTTGAGAAATAGTTTCACCCTGTTTCTTCCAACCCAAATATTTATTGAATAATCCATTTGCATATCTGGTATAGAGGATACAAGAATCACATTCTGCAAGATTGGCATTGATGACTGGGGTCAAATCAACCTTAAAGTCCTTAGCACTTTTCACATTCATGAAAGTTCGCTTGGCATCCTCATATCTGCGCATCTCAAAGAGGCGTGCAGCTTCAGCCATCAAAGAACCTGCCTCGGTTAGAACCTCCGGCTTGACAGAAAGAATACCATAAGTAGTCTTTTTGTCAGCAACTAAGTTTTCTACTGATACAGAAAGCCGGTTGGTGTTAGAACCATAGACGACAATGTTCTTCATCATCAGCCATTTATCATCCAACTCTTTGAGATCATCGGCACATTTATCCCAGTCGTCCAAATCCTTTTCCTTATTCTTACCAGTATAGTTTTCAAACATCTTCTCATAATTTCTACATCTTTCATTAAGCATTCTGAGTTGATCTTTCATTACACGGATACTGGACATAGGAATGGTCACGATGGTAACATATACCTTATCATCATTCTTCTTTTTTGTCTTGGCAATACGGGCATGTAAATCCGGACTAACCTTACATTGCAAATCGGGATAGGAAGAAACAAACTCTACTGCAGTACTGTCAATACTCAGAATCGGCTCATAAAAGTTCTGTTCATCCAAAGCGATAGGCTTCTCTACTTCTACAACCGAATAAGCCTGCAATAAACCCTTTTTCAGATTGACGGTAAAACGGGAACGGTTGATATCGCCACGTTTGCTGACCTCTACCTTAGGAAGTTTGCATTCATCAGGATTGACAATAATCTCATAAAGATAATTATTATTTCTATTACGCCCCCTCAATACAGATTTTGCATTAGGCGAGTTCAAGACAGTCACCACCAAGTCAGAACGCTTGGAGAGAACCAGGATACCACTACGCCCAGCGTCGTCAATAAGGTCTTGCTCAGCAGTTCGCTCGCAAGACACATATTGAGACTGCGCCCAAGTAGTCAATGTAAGAAGACATAAGCCTAAAAATACAAATAACTTTTTCATACGCAATAAAGTAAGATTCTACTCTCGAATGATTCCGGCTCCCAAACCGCTCAGAGACATGATGTCAAGATTTGGTTCCTGCTTTTCCTTACCAACATACATTGGCTGCCAAGCACGAACATGAACTACAGGCTCTCTTCCGTCATCAAAGAATTCCCACATCAGAAAGAGGTAACCCTCATCACTATAAGTGCTGGACTTCCATGACTGCTGAAGGCGTACGCCATAGAACTTACCGTCTTTTGACATCGAAATACCTTCTCTACAGCCTCCACTTGGGAAACCATCAGGACCAATCTGCTTAAACTGGACATCAATCCATTTGTTACGAGCAAAAGCACGTCTCAAGTTGGCCATATACTGAGTTTTTGTCTGCTCAGTATATTTTACCATAAACTGCGCCTTCTCATTTTCATCCATTCCATGCATTTTTTTCATGATAACATTACCTGTAATGATACGGGCGTCATCAGCAAAGAACTTTCCGATAGTACCCAAATCTTTCTGGTTGTATGCAGTACGGAATTGCTCCACATATCTCATCACAATCATCTCTCTTTCCTGGCTGACAACAGACTTAGAGCCACAACGATCCATACTCATACCGGTCTGAGAGTCCATCGCAAAGCGGAAATCAGTGATAACACCTCTGGAATTAAATTCCACCACAGCATCCTGATAAGTATTAGTACCGAAATCTTCACCTTCCGGTGTAATGATCAGAGGGATGTGATAGACGATCATGGTACCATTTGCAAAAGGCCAGCAACGTTCCACAACATACTCATCATCCACATAGAATGGAGTAACAGCCCAAAGACGAGCCAAAGATTTCTTGGCAAATTCAGTCATCTGAAGGTTCTTTACCGAAACGATATCATGCGAACTTTGGGCACGATTAATTTCAGTGAGAACCTTAGCTAAGTTTCTCTCAGCTGCATCCATTCCAGAAGGGCGAACAAAGCCCTCATCTACGGTAAGTGTAACATCAACTGCCATCGCCGCAGAAAAGCTGGAAATGCAGAAGATCAACGTCAACAAATATTTAATAGAATTTCTCATAATTAAAATCTTTTATTCTAATTTCTGAAGATTACTCATTTATGATAAAACCAATCGCACCACATCCCGGATAGTTATTGGTGGTATCTTCCTGTCCTGTCTTCACATTTTTGCGAGGTTTACCAGGAGACAAAATGGCTTTTACTATCCCATCTTTATTATACATAGCTAAATAATACAATGCTGGATTATCCAACTTGGCGTAATAATCATAAGTTTTGATCTTACCAGATTTCGTATAACCCATAATTTTAGCTGCCACATCTGTATATTGTGTCAAGGCTGCCAATTCTACTGCAACAGCAGGAAATGTTGTTTGAGCGGTTGAAATCTCCTCCACCTGAGAAGTCGCTACTACAAGAGTATCCACATCTGCTACAGGAGCATTTACTTCCTTGGAAATAATGGTTGCATTATCACCTTTCTGGATATCGCTTTTTTTGACGTACATAAAACTTCTGAACATGTTTCCACGAGGCAAAGACATGGTCGTATAAAGTTCCTGACGGTTGTTCAATACGAAGTTGGCAGTTCCCTTCAGTTTTTTCTGACTGGCAGCCCACTTGTTTATCTCATAATTCAGTATTTCTTCAGCCAAGTCTCTTGCATCCTGTTCTGTCTCAGCCGTAGCCTCGCCATAGATATAGAGATTGCTTTTCTTGACTGATGCAATCTGTTTTTTCTGCTCGTCAACTGTTTGAGCATGAAGTGTTCCACCAAAGAAGAATAACAATAGTAGAACTAAAAGGTTACTTGATTTCATACTTATACTCGTCTTTTATATTATCTGTAAAATACTTCTCTACAATGTTTTGCAAAGGTATGTAAGGATACAACTTTGCATCTACGACATCGTCCTTACCCTGCAAGAGGCATATCGGAAAACGGAAAGAAAGCACATGATTGTAAGCCAAAGGCTCATTCAAGATAAACAATGTTCCCGACAATTCCTTTTGAGAAACGGTCTTGATACCCATATATATTTTCGCTCCCTCTGCCCGACAGAAAGAAACAAACTGCTGCAAGGTAACAAGGAGTGAATCTGTCTGATAACCATATTTGTCAACCGCCAGTCTCAGGGAGATTGCATTTCGGAAAATGCCCGTCAACATGATGTTGTTTATACTCTTGGCTACACTTCCTTTACTGCATACCAGTTCTTCCTTGCCATTGACAGTCCTAAAATAAAGTTTACTGCTGATCAGATTGCTCAGGTAGTTTCCATTATCTAAGATCCTTGCATCCTGAGAAGTGGAAACCTTAGCATTCTCCCACCCTTTAAGAATTGTCTGATTGTCTAAAGAATGATGTTTCGGCAAATCTCTTACCAATAGGGAGTCCATCTCTATCATATTGCAACCTTTGATCAACTGGCAATCTGCCTGAAAAGCAACAGTCACCGGTTTTCCTTTTACAGTCCAAGTGACCCGATAACCACGTCGCTTGATGTATTGTATGGAGAAAGGACAGTTTTCATTGACCATACGCAACATATTGATGTTTCCTTTCGTGATAACCACATTATCAACATCCAAACGCTGTTGCAGCGTCTTTCCATCCAGCAACAGGTCAAGTTCAAGCAGGTAACGCTCCAGGAAATCAAAAGCCGGAGATTCGCCATACGCAGCCATCAATTCATTGTGGAAAAGTTTATAACCAATATGGCAGACATCACCAAAGGCATTGGTTCTGATTCGCAAAGGTTTCCCCTTAAATGTATATACGGTATCATTATTCGTATTCTTTCCTATAGTATCAGGCAGGTTCACTCCCACAGCATTCGCAATCTTGGAGAGACGAACACTGTAGTATGGTGTGGCGACACATATCTGTGCCACCATCACCAATAATACTATAGTCAGTTTACGTATCATGGCTTCACTGCTGTTATATCACCATCATGTTTCCAATAACCCATACCGCCAGAAGGAACTCCGTTACGGAACTCGCCCTCATAAGTATCTCCTGGATTAGCCACATAATCTTTAGAACTGATGATGCGATGTGTTCTCTTGAAAACAATCTTACCATAGCCATGTGGCTTGCCATTCTTGCTTTCACCATAATAAACACCATAGCCCAAGTTGATACTGCCAGCTGGAGGGGTCGTCTTTGGCTTATACACTGTCACCTTGACTGTTGCAAACTTATCACCAGCCTGAACTGTAATACTTACAGTACCTGCCTTCAATGCCTTGACCAAACCTGTTGCAGAAACAGTTGCAACAGAAGCATCTGAAGACACCCAAGTAACAGGAGCCTTAGAATAATCCGGTGCCTTGGTAGCAGATAATTGCTGAGTTGCACCAACCTTCAAGGTTGCAGTAGCCGTATTGGTTGTCAAACCATCTACCTTCATGGAATCAACCAAATTTACTCCACCACCTGTGCCATCTGTTTCTCCTCCTTCTTCACCCTTTGGCTTAATCGTATATTCACAAACAGCCTTGATGCCATCTACACCTTCAAGAATCACACGTACTTTACCTGTACCTTCCTTTACTGCAGTTACGATACCATCATTAGAAACGGTCAGCGTACCATCCTTGCTCGCCTTCCATGTAAATGTACCTTCGCAACCATCTGGAGAGATCGTTGCACGCAAGGTATCCATATCACCAACCATCAAAGTTTTTTCTGTATGGTTGAGCATGATATCCTTTGGAGTAGGAGACTTCAGCAAACTATAGACACCATAGCCACCACCGCCAAGAACAGCAAGACCACCCACTGCGATACCTATAATCAAAGGCCATTTAGTTGTTGTTTGAGGAATTTCCTGCAAGGTATTCTGCTTACAGCAAGGACAAGGAGGTGTTCCACCCAACGTGTCTATTGTAGGAATCTCGATAACCTCATTTGCATCTGCTTTGGCGCAAACGCCAAAGTTCATACATCTATATTTTACTACATCTTTCTTAGCCATATTCTTTATAAATTAAAAAGGTTTATTATACTGAATAGATTCAAAGGCTTATAGGAATAACTTCTAAGCCTTTGAATCTGAAACTTTTTTTTAGCTCAATAAACTACCAAAGTCGATACCACCAACATTGCTTGGAGCAGCCTTCTTTGGCTGAACTGGTTGCTGGATAATCTCAAGAGCTTTCTTGGTCCACTCTACGAACTCAAGGAACTCAGAAGAACCCTGATTGCCACCACACTCTGGCAGAACAACCTGTCCTAACAACTGCTGGATCTTAGGAACTAAGGTCTGCTTACGGGTATTGATATTCATCAGAGTTGTACCCGCTACATCCTCATACTTTTCCTTCAAACTCTCACCGAGACTCTCTGTAAATTCAGCATTATAACCTATCTCGATAAATTTAGAGCCTAATGGTTTCAAAGATTCCAAACCGAGCAATGGGTCCTTGGATACAATACCGAAGGCTGTACGACCTGTACCATCCATCAAATCGCCATGTTTGATATAGTCGATAGAATAAGCGATGATGGCGTATGGCATGTAAAGCGCACGGATTTCAGAACCCTTCAACTCTGCCTGCAACTCCAACTTCGGATAATCCTCACCTGTGCCTTCAGAGTGAAGAACAACTCTCATCTGCTTGCCTTCTGTACCATTTACCAAGAGGTCGTAACGCTCCTTATAGAATGGAAGATACTTCAGACAGCGGATTGGGAAGCAATAGGTAATAGCCTGGACGGTCATCTCGTTCTGACGGGAACCGTTCATATCAACATATACCTGAATTCCTGCTTCAACAGAACCCTTCAGTGCATCTCTCAACTTGTTGGCAAACTTGGTCACCTTATCATTACCCTCAACCTTTGGCAGGTTGACAAGTACGATCTTACGGTTGATATTCAAGCCCTGCTGCGGAACAGGATTGTTCTCACCACCAACAGCACTCTGAAGTTCAGCAGGATTCAACTGCAAGAACACACCACTCTCGATAATTACCTTCTTGGCAAATTCCTTCAAAGAATCCTCATCAGTATAGCGCTCACTCAACTGCTCAAGAATGTTGCGGTTGATCAGTTTGGTATTTGCCTCAACCAAGATATCCTCATGGATAGCGATTGACTTCTGGCGAACTACAGTCTCCATCAGATCTGCCAAAGAATCCTTATCGATAGTGGCATTGGCACGACTGAATGTAGCATCAGCACCTATCTCCTCTACGATGCTGGCGCGAACGGCATCAGCCAATCCCTTCTGATGTTTCTTATCCTTGATCACCTGCTCTGTGAAGTTCTTCACACGCTGCTGATCGTAGAAGCGGATAACAACCTTCTGTAAGTTGCTCAATCCATTATTTTCATCATTGCAACGGGCAGCAATCATCGCCTCATTGTATTCTATAGCCTCATTCAATGTAGCTACAAAGATTTCAATATCGCTACGCAAGCCAGAAATCAAGTTGCTTACCTTAGCTAACAACTGCTGTGCGAACTCAGCACCCAAGACCTCGCAACGCTTCACCATCAACTTCTGCAAGATGGTAGAATGCTTGGTCAGATACTTACCCTTCACCAATTTCTGGATCAGCACACCAGCAAAATCCTTCTTGTTCATCTCACGCATCTGGATGAGCTGGTCAGACTGCTGACGGGAATTCTGAGCAAGCGTCTCCATGTTCTTACGCTTCTTGGCAATCTCATCAGCGATGCAGTCAACCAACTGCAACATGTTATAGAGAGACAGATCGCCTACCTTCCACTGGTCGAAGATATACTGTTCGATACGACTGCGAATCTCACGAGCATGACTATCGCAGGCTGCAAGTTTATTCTCGTAGAACTGCTTAGCACCGCAGTTGCGGAACAGTTCGTTATAACCCTTCTCGCAGAGTGCTTCCAACTTAGCCAAAGGCTGGTTTTCCTTCTCAGCAGCCATAGCCCATCTTGGAATGATACCAGCCCAATAAGGAGCAAAAGCACCAAACTTATTCTCTTCGTCCTTGAGAATAGGAATTTCAAGCATCAGGTGCTTATCTGTAATACGCCACTTCTCCTGCAAGTCTGCACTGGCAGCAGCAGAATTGAAGTCCTTGTTAGCGGGAGCATCACGGTAGCCTAAGTCATCACTCCAGTTGCCATAACGCATCTGCAACAATGCCTGACGACCGAATGAGTATGTGAAATATTCGATAATTTCCTCTTCAGGAATGATAATACGCTTAAAACCGAAAGAGCTGACGGCCTTTGTACGATAAGGAACAATCTGTCCTGGTTTAGCCTTTTCATAATATTCCATTGCCCAGTCAGCAATATTCTCAAAAGAATAACTACGCAAGAACTCCTGAGTATTGTCATTGACATCGAGGAAGATACGGCTATAAGTAAAGTCGGCAAGAATCTGTGGCAACTCATGATGAGACTCTACGAGATAACCATGTTCATTGGCATTGCTGTAGAGTATCAAACCATCAGCAACCTTTCTTACCTTGTCCAACTCCATTCTTTCGTGAAGTCCGGAAACATCGTATGGTTTGAAATTACCAGAAAGCAAGGCATTCAATTCCTGCAATGCAGCATATCCATTAGCATGATACTTGCCAGCATCACTCTTTCCTGGAGGTGTAATTTCAGGAACCATCGCATTGACAACGATAGAAGTACCCGTCTTTCCGTCCATAGACAACATATCCTGGAACTGTGGCATCATGCGGGTTTGGCAAATCACATCAATAATAGAACCAGAACCTGTACCACCAGCCAAACCGGTAAATATATAAATATTGGTACGCTCAGCATGAGTAATCTTGTTTACCCTGTTGTAAGCACCCAATAAAGCATTCTTGTAATTCTCAACACTTGAACCGAAGAGGATACGACCAGCACGGCGCTTCTGAGCTGCAGCTGCTCCCACCTCACCGATTGTTTTAGCCATTACCTCACCATCACCGATCAAGCCTTTCAAGCCTGGATAGTTCTTTGGATTAGCCAAGATAGATTTAATGTCAACGCCCTTAACGTTGACAAACTCATTAGCAGTGAACTGCGCATTCTTTCCCAAGACATACCAAGTCTTGTCGCCAGGCATCATCTCCTCTGTGCTTGAATCCACATAGAGGAAGGCGATAGGAAGTTTTGCACGCTCATCATCATTATACTCCTGATAGAGTCTTTTACGGAAGGCCTTCAGTACTTTTCCACCGGTACCGCCCAAGCCAATAAGAATGTGATTTTCCTTCATATTATTTATCCTTTTAGTTATTATCAGTTTATATTCATCAATGAGAGGTATCAATATATTCCCAAATCTTCAAACGACTCATCGAAATTGCAGGAAATCGGACGTTTTCTGGCAAAGATAGCGATGACAACAGCAACGACTATCACGAAAAATGCCCACCCTACTCGATGCCATATATAGGAATTCAAGTTGCTGCGGAAGGTTTCTGCCATAACTGCAGGCAACTGGGAAACATCATTTCCAGAGAAATTACAGGTTCCGAAGAATAGACCGAACAAATGATTCTGAGATGTAATTTCATCCAATATCTCCTGTGATTCCTGCGCCGTAACCAGTCCACTTGCTCCCTCTACCAACTGCTGGACATAGATTTCGATGCTATCAACATAGCTTTTCGCATCGATAGCTCCCATCATCAGCGAGAACTGGATTGTGAGCAGCAGAAAGAGCACCGCACCTGTTATATAGAAAGGAACAGACTCCACAATGCCACGATTAAACTGTCGTAGAAGAAAGTACAATATCGCCATGACTGCCGCTGTAATGACCACACCATAGAAAATGGACATAAATGCAGTCGTGAATAATTGGAAAAATATCATTTGCTATCGCTTTAAGTTATTAATTAAGTTATTTCAAGATACATAAAAAACATGCCTTTTGGTAACGAAGACACTTTTTACGCTTGCAAATATATAATAAATATTTGGTAACACAAAATTTTTCCTATCTTTTTTTATTTTTAACTTTCATAAATATCATGATGTGTGCAGAATACACTTTTGTAATCTCCTTATATACAAATATAAATAAGGTTTAATATATAAGATTGTACTATCTCCCTTATTACATCTGATAACAACATGTTTCGTTATCAAGAAGGCGATATACCTCTATTTCTCATCATGAAAAAGACATCATGAGAAAACAGAAATATATCGCCATAAGATATTTATTTGTAATATTGAATTCTACGAGTTTCCTTCCAACTTCTACCATCACTACTTTTTGCAGAACGCGCTGTCCAGTTGCCATGTTCATCAAAGCTCTCGTAAGTATAGGTGGTGGTATCTTTGAACTTTTCACCTTCTTCAGCTCCCATTTCCCAAGATTCACCTTCGCAAACTTTCTTGATAAGGTAACCTTTCTCATCGTAGGTGAAAGTCGTTATATCTTCACCTTCACCATTGTGCTTGATTTTAGATACCCATCCCGTCTTGCTATCATAGGTGATCTCTTCAGAATCAATACAGTCGTATTCACCTTCCGTATATTTTATGATTCGTTTTTGGGCATCACGCTCAACATCAGAGAGAGCATTTTGGATACTTCTACCATTATATGTATTCCACTTACCTTTTTCAGTAAAAGAATAAGAAATCGAATTATCATCATTTCTCTCTGTAAAAGACTTCACCTTTCCTCGCAACTCAAAGTAAGCAAGATCTACATCACCAGGCTTATTCATATCAGCCTGTTCTGCATCTTCCTTATTTTCCTCTTGTTTGATTCCAGTTAATTCCTCAACATTTTCAATAATACCATCCTCAAGCAATTCTTTAGCTATTTTTTCCAAGTTGCTTTTAGCTTTCTCTACATAAGATAGTAATTCCTCATCAGTAGGAACTACTATTTTACTGATTTTATCTAAAGCATACAGAGCGCATCTATATCCATCAAACATTTTAACACCATTCCGATCATCACCACAGATACTGTAAGCAATAGAAGCCCTGCCATTTTTAAAGAATACGCGAGCTGGAAAAATAACAGAATCATTTTTATCCAACATGAAGCAAAGTTCATTGTAGTAACTCGGATTTTCAGCTTTTGCTAAGACTTCTAAATTGACTTTATATTTTCCTACCATAGACGCTTCCATGTCAGTAATTCCTGCAAGACCTTTGGAGAAACTAACTCTTCTATGACTAATAATTGGCACAGAATCAGACACCGGTTTTTCCCTCAATTCTTGTACTTTTTGGGATGGAAGAATCTTATTCCATTCTTCTATATATTTAGTGATGATCTCATTACGTTTATCCTTATTGTCCTCAAATTCCAACTCTTCAACGCATTTCTGCTTCAAGTCCAAATACTGTAACAGATAGCCAGGCATTTCGCCAAAGATACCCTCATTGGTCAACTTACTGCTTGATCCGCCACTACAAGAGGCGAACACAAAAGCCAGTACCATAACGCCCAAATTCAATAAAAATAAGAAATACTTTTTCATACTTTGATCTTTTAAATTCTTAACTCTGTTCGATTACCTATGCACTACTTTTGCAAAGACATAGAAGAACTCTTAGCCGGAATAACAGAAGATACAATAGGATCATAGCCGAAACTTTGGCATTTACCTTCAGTATTCATGAAATAAACTTCATCGGTAGGGATTTTATTCTCAGGGAATAAGAACTTGACCAATTTACCAAACACCTGATCAGAAGCCGCAAGAATATAGTTGACTGCGGCTTTAGATTTCTGTGCTTCAGTATTCGTAGTCAAACGGAGAAAAGTATCCACATCTCCCATTTCGTTTTCTTCTTCCACTTCATGCAGAACAACTGCACTTTTCTGTTCTGAATCATACTGCACATCTATGGAAGTACGGGCAATGAAAACAAAATGAGAAGACAGAATAGGGGCTGTCACAAGTATCGAATTTCCATCAGGACTTGCAGTTACAAAGAATGTCATATTGGTATAGAGTCCACTCTTACGTCTGAGCCCCTCCCTTATTGTAACCAACGGGCCTTTAACTTCCTCTTCACGTTCCTCATCATAACTGAAGTTACGAGGAAAAGCAATTTGAGAGGGTTTCGCATTCATATCGACATCTACGACCTTGCAGAAATCTCCTTTAATCCAAGCCAATTTAGCATTAGCATGCCCTGGGTTTCCACCATAAGAATTGGCAATTACTCCTACCTGATACCATCCGTTCTGAGACTCTATGTTGTTTGGATTCACTGGCAAAAAATCACCATTCATAGGATGGAAAGTTTCAACAAATGCCCCTGTCATGGAATTTGGTCGATAAAGTTTCGACTCAGTATCAGCAAAAAATATTTTGCAATATGTATCGTAAGAACCGCCATCAGAATTCCAACGCATCAGTTTGCCGCCATTTACACTTGGCGTACGACGCAGATTTACATTGTCCTGAGTAACAATAACAAAACGCTTAAAATCTGGTACTTTCACAGATACCCTATTTGTCTGAGCAGAAATTTTCATAAAAGGAAATAACATCAAAGACAAACAAATCCCCAAGCAACAATAAAACTTACTCATAATTTATAAGCATTTAATAGTGAAACATCTATTTGTAATAAGTGATATTACGGAAAATTCCTTCACGAACATGATTCCCATCAAAGTCAAACTCGCATATACGAGTGGTCCAATTTCCATGAGAATCAATATCATAACAACTATATTTATAAATAGTAGTAGTTACTTCCGTCTTACTGGTAGCTTTCTCCACAGCTTTCACCAATAATCCCTTGCTATTGTAGTAATTGGTTGTCACATAAGTTTTATCTTCAAATACAGATTTGATTGTAGCAACCCTACCCGCTGCATCATATGTAAAAGCTCTTGGGGTAGAGTAATCATCACCAGTCTCGCGATAAAAAACAATATGACCTTGAGCATCGCGCTTTAATCCGACTATGTAATTCCAAATATTAAAACCGCCATCATCACGATAACCTATCCACTTGCCATTTCTATCAAAGATTCGCTTATTTCTTTCTCCCCCCGCATTCGACCACTCGATACAAGTGTGAACCTTGCCTTTTAAATCAAAGCAAGCTAAGTCAAGCACTGGCTTAGTTTGAGCCACTGCTGTTCTCTTCACAGTCGTTGTTTTCTTTTTTACTTGCGCTGTCATGCTCACACTAGTAAGCAACAGCAAGGGGAATAGTGCTCCTAAGATTTTAAAAAACTTACTCATATTAATTTTAATATTAAAGTCTACTTGAATTAGTGGGTTCTATTTAAATTAAACAAATGTCTTAGTCGGGTTCTATTCCGACCTTGACGATAACTAATACGAACTATCAGTCTGCCACAAAGTTTATCCAAGCGCATATAGCAATTGCTTGCAAACTGTGCTTAATATTAGTATTTATGCTAAATCATAGCCTTAATAACCAAGTTTCATATTTTTGATTAGCTGACTTGAAGACACATCGCCAGGGGCAACAGGAAGAGTATCCTCAAAAGAATTTTGAATACCCTCCATCTCTTGTTGCTTAGCAGGAGTCAAGGTTCCATCAGTAGTTTCTACACATATAGTGGTTCCAAAGTGAATGACAGGCTTTTGTTCCTCACCCGTCCAGGAAGCAAAACAATCATTCTTAAATTCCTTTACAGCATCAGCAACCTTCATGCCGATTTTCATTGTTTTACCATTCTCACACTTGACCGTAATCTTATCGGAGAAAATACGAATAGTAATTATTTGGTCACTATCAGCATAGCCTTCTGCAGCTGCTACCAATTCTTCACCATTGTACAAAGAATAGGTTTTCAACTGGGTATCTGGGTTTGTAGAGACAACGAAATTGGTATAAAGGTTCTCATATGCTTTTGGAAGTTTGGATAACTTACCATTCAATTGAACCACTCCATAACCCGTTTCTGTAAAGACCCACTCCGGCATATCTTTAGCTGCTTCGGATGCCTCTTTAATCGTATCAGAAGTTTCCACTCCATCCACTTCCTTTGGGGAAGTCTTCTTTGGATTACAACACGAAGCCAACACGATTGACAAAACCATTGTTGGCAATAATAGATATTGTTTAACCATAATATAATAATAAATTACTTTTACTTTGTTGAATTAACCCCTATAGAAGAGCTTTCAATCGTTAGTTGCAGAGACATGCCTCTGTTCTTGGCAGGAATAACACCTGATATGTTTGGATCGTAACCAAACGACAAACATTGTCCTTCCGTTGTCATGAAATAAACTTCATCCTCTTCTTCATGAAGTTCAACCGATGCTTTCTGCACTGAATCAACACCAATTATTTTCATCTACGTTTCGCCCTTACAATCCTAACCTGCGCAACCTTTTTAGCTTCTCTTGCATCTTCCACCAATCTTTCTTCTTGGCTTGCAGGTGAGCCTATAGAAAGGAAGCCACGATTAATAATGACATTTCCCATTTCTGGGCTTCCTGTAGGATAACTTGTATATAGGACATTGCCATTGACATCACAGAACTCAGCCTTAATCGGAACATTCTCGTCAACGACAGGCACATTGATGTTGACAGAAAAATAATGGTTTTCGTATTGCACCCATCCGATGTAAGCCTCACTTCTAGTCAGTCCTTCCTCATCTATAGTATGAATATGCTTTGTCAAAATCTGATCCTTAACCTTTTGGACTTTATCTGGCGTAACAATCTTATCCATCTCCTCATTTCTCAACTGAGACGGATAGAACTCATGCTGGCAATTGAAACGAATTTGCTGTTCAAACAAATCAGGGATGTCACCGAAAATTCCTTCTTTTACTGGAGTCTCGGATTTAGAACTAACCTTGCTATCCTCATCATCAAAATCGTCATCGTCATTTTTAGCATTAGACTCCTCTACGAGTTTCTGATAAACATGAGACATATAATCTTGAGCTTTTTCAGTAAAAGCGCCAAGAGAATCCGAATGAACAATTTCTGCTCTCACCACTTTATCGTAAGCTAACCCAAACGCTTTCATGCCTAAAAGGACATTTTCTTGGTCAACTTGCGGATAACCATAAAAAAGACTTGATACATTTGCTTCCTCTTCCACATCATCAGAAATAGAAGGCAAATCCAATGCCACAACCTTATCATCAGCATCATAATACGCCATAACACAGTTATCAGGAAACTCCTTAAAAGGAATCTTCATTTCCACAATAAACAGTTGATTCATTGAAGACAACTTCAATATCTGAGCATCATCAGTCTTCTCTCCATCATATTTAGTCACACGGAACTTTTTACTCTTCATTTTACCCAAAGCCTCCAATATCTTTTGCGCAGGAAAAGCCTGAACAAACGCTGCAACCTTGTCGGAAGCTGCATACATACTATCATCAGCATTATAGAGGCAACTTGGCAAATCACAGAATATACCTTCATTGGTAAACTCTGTTTCTTTGGAACTATTCGTAGAACAAGACGACAATATCATCACCATCGTCAACATCAAAAATAATAGACCGTTTTTATTCATATCAATAAAGGTTTATTGTTAATAATCAAATCACGACTTTTCTCAAAGAACAAAATTTACGATAAAAATTCTGTCATTCAATCAACAATATCAGGACAAAGTCTTTATTGAAAAAGCAAAATGATGGCAGATACCGCACAAACGATACGTATCTGCCATTATTTTGCTTTCGATTTATTTCTCAACTGGAATATTGAAGAAACGGACTCTGTCATCCGTCATAGGGTATGACTCTGAGCCAATCATGATATAACCAGTGCTAATCTCGGTTGCATTAGATTTAAAATCTTGAATTTTAACAGTAATTTTTGTTGACTGATTCTTACGCAAATATATCGTTTTAGTACCATATGAATACGAACCATCATTGATAGACATAGATATCATATTGTAATATCGATTACCCTTGTCATCATTAAATTCAAGACCACTAATAATATATCCTAATGTAAAATCGTTTATATCTTCTGCTGCCGTTACAGAGAATGATAAATACGCTGTACCATTTTGATACTTGCAAGACCAATCAGAATATTCCAATTTCTTGTCATTAGTCTGGATACCATCTCTAATGACACGTGTATCCTCAGCTATATTGAGGCTATTATAGCCACCCTGTCCTGAGAAATTTTGCGAATCAATCACCGCATTGAAAGAAAGATCAACACGCTTTGCCTCACCAGAAGGATCAAAATCTGTTATGATAAATGTACCATCAGCTTCCTTACCTTTGTCCAAAGAGAACGACAATGAATAATTGAATAATCCCCCACGAATAGCAAGTTTATTATTATTATAATTATCACCACCTGCATTGTCCTTCACTCGTGGACTTGAGAGTTTAATATCAGAAAGCTTTTTGCCACTAACATTTTTCATCGTATAATCAATACGAAGTACACTACCTACACGCTCACAACTTATGTTAGTAATCTTAATGTACTTGTAAAGATCGTAAGACTCCTGCTCTTCATCTTCAGACTCACATGCCGAGAATGTCAATAATGCCATCAGCATCAACAATAAATACTTAAACTGTTTCATAAAAATAAAATTTAATCATTATCTTTACCAGGCTCCATAGTAAAGGAATTAATACGTGTATGTTAACAAAGTGTCAAGAGAGCCACTGAGGGATATCCACAGACTTTCCACTTTTATAATATACTGAACAATAATGATTTATAATCTATATTTTTTCCAACATTCCTTTTGGGATATAAGCTGTGAAGATAGTCCCCACACCTTCTATGGATACACCCACACGTGACTGTCCTTTGATTCTAAATACTTGTCCCTCGAAACCTTGAAATTGTCCACCGAGGATTCTGACTTTCTCTTTATTGCAAAAAGTGATTTTGTCGTCAGCTATAAAGAGTTTGTTGAGGTCATCGACCGAATTCCATTTGATAAACTTCTCCATCTGACTATTAGGAATCACCAAAGGCTTTTTGCCCAATTTTCCAAATTTACCCCCCCCCGATTTCCTTTTTGGGTACATAGTAATGATGGAAGAATTCCAAGGGTTCCTTGCCGATGTACTTTTTCATCTCCTCCTCAGTACTCTTCACAAATAAGAAGTTGGGGATGAGGGATTGCATCTTGCGTATTCGCTTGCCATTGCATACATAATACTTCTCCTGCATCGGCAAGAAGACCTCGATGCCCTTTGCCATCAAATAGTCCTTCGCCTTCTGCTCGCGACCATAAGAGACACGCATCAAAAACCAAACCGCCCCTTCTGCATCGACAGCAGAAGAGGCGGTTTGTATCGTATTTATAGATAAACCTGTAGCTTGATAAGAACCTACGCTTAAAGCATAGTCGGGGGTCACCCCTGAGTGTATATCTTGGGGAGACGTAGTGAGTTTCAAGTCACGACTGGTAGGAGAAACGTCTCCTGTGGCTTGCCCTTTAATCAAAGCGGCAATGTTACTTTTACTATGCACTAAGGCTTACGTTTATAGCGGCTATCAATGGTTAACACTCAATAGATATTCCGCAATTCGTATATAATATGTCTGCAAATGTATAAAAAATAATCGAAACGACCAAACTTTTTGAGGAAAAGTTTGGTCGTTTACGGATATTTTTTTTAGAACAAAGTCTCTCATACCTTACTTTACATTATATTTATACAAGCAAAGCTATACATCAGCCTAGAGTTTCTTCTGTCAATCCTTCCCTCACGAAAGAATTTCCTTCAAAGGGATCATGACAAACTCTCGCTCCTCCATCAAGGGATGAGGAATAACGAGATCTGGTTCATTCACCTTGATGTCATCATATAGCAGGATGTCGATGTCGATGATGCGGTCATGGTACTCGCCATTCACCGACTTCCCTATCCTACCCATCTCCTGTTCTATCCGCTGGGTAGCCTCCAGGAGCTGGCGAGGAGCTAGTACCGTATCTACCAACACACAGGCATTGATGAAATCATTTGGCGACGAGAAGCCCCAAGGCTTGGTTTCGTAAAGAGCAGACTGGCGCTCTACCACGCCAATCAGCTCCTCTATCTTTTCTACCGCTTCGCGAACATTGCGCTTCCTGTTGCCCAAGTTTGTGCCGAGGCTCAAATATACTTTATGCATATATACCTTATTATATATAGACGCAAACATCCAACAACACTTGCGCCTACATCAGACTTTTAATCGTTCAAAATCAAAAGGGAGTCGCCGAAGCAGCCGAACATATATCCATTCTTCACTGCCTTCTTGTAGCAACTATAGACGAGGTCATAACCACCAAAAGCAGCAGTGCTCATCATGAGCGGTGACTCTGGATGATAGAAATTGGCAACCATACAGTCTGCCAGACCGAAATCGTAAGGAGGGAAGATGAACTTATTGGTCCAGCCATCGAACTCCTTCAACATACCGTCAGTACCAACAGCAGACTCTGTAGCCTTGACCACACTGGTACCGATAGCACATACATGGTGACCTGCCAACTTGGTCTTATTGACAAGATCACAGCACTCCTTGCCGATAATCATCTGCTCAGAATCCATCTTGTGCTTGGTAAGATCCTCCACCTCAATCTCGTGGAAGTTACCCAAACCGCAATGCAAGGTGATGAAGGCTGGCTGAATGCCACAAATCTCCAGTTTCTTCATCAACTCACGTGAGAAGTGAAGACCAGTAGCAGGTGCAGTAACAGCACCTTCCTTCTCGGCAAATACACACTGGAAGTCATCCATATCTTCCTCGGTAGCATGGTGGTTCTCGCGTTTGTCAATAATATAGCGTGGCAATGGAGCCTCACCCAAAGCAAACAAAGATCGCTTGAAGACATCGTGCTGACCATCCTCATCATAAAGGAAACGAAGGGTACGGCCACGGCTGGTAGTATTGTCGATTACCTCGGCTACCATCTCGTTCACATCGTCAAAGAACAACTTGTTGCCGATACGAATCTTGCGGGCAGGTTCTACCAATACATCCCAGAGACGCATTTCCTGATTCAACTCGCGAAGGAGGAACACCTCTATCTTGGCATCAGTCTTCTCCTTGGTACCATAGAGACGAGCAGGGAAAACTTTCGTATTATTGAAGATAAAGGTATCACCCTCATCGAAATAGTTGACGATGTCCTTAAACTGCAAGAATACCGGATTACCCTCAGCATCGACCATGTCATTGCCTTCGGCATCCTTCTTGTACATTTCGATCTTCTCTGACTTCTTGTGAAGAACCATCAGACGGGATTCATCACGACGAGTCACTTCGAAAGTACGCTCACCGTTAGCAGTTTTTACGACACGCTTTGCCTTATGTGGATAGAGAGCAACCTGTGCCTCTGGCAATTTAAAATTGAATTGTGATAGTTTCATGTTATATATTTTTCTCCTTTCTGATTATTACTTATGATTCTTTTTATGAGAAGCCGGTTGATTGTTGTCAAGGATACTATCCTCCAACTCCTGTGCATCAAGCCATTCCTGGAAACGGTCGAAGTCGATACAGTTCTCTACCGAGAAACTTCCTGCCTTGGTACGACGGAGAGCAGTCAGGAAAGCACCGCTATCGAGAGCTCTACCGATATCACGGGCCAGTGAACGGATATAAGTACCCTTGCCGCAGACAACACGGATGCTTGCAATTTTCTGCTCATCATCATAGTCGGTCAACTCTATCTCATCCACCCTAACAGTCTTTGGTTTCAGCTGAACCTCTTCACCTGCACGTCGCAAGGCATAAGAGCGGTCGCCATTCACCTTTACCGCACTATAGGTAGGTGGAATCTGCTGTATTTCGCCGACGAACTGCTTCAAAACTTCCTCTACCAGTTCTCGTGTGATATGCTTAGTAGGATAAGTATGATTTACAGAATGCTCCTTGTCATAACTTGCCGTAGTGGCACCAAGTTGGAGCGTAGCCGTATATTCCTTGGTATGAGTCTGCAACTGTTCTATCTGCTTGGTACATTTACCTGTACAAAGCACCAGAACACCAGTAGCAAGGGGGTCAAGCGTACCAGCATGTCCTATCTTTACCTTGAAGCCAAGTTTCTTGCTGAGCAGATAGCGTACATGCGCCAAAGCTCCGAAGCTCGACATCCGATAAGGCTTGTCGATAGCTATAATTTCTCCTTTTCTGAAATCCATATATTACATTAATGAACAGATAATGGTAACTGCACCGGCGATAGCACAATAGATACCGAAATACACCAGTTTACCCTTCTTTACGATGTTAATCATCCACTTACAAGCCAGACAACCAGAAACAAACGCTGCAATAAAACCTACGAGCATAGGGAAGGCATCAATACCGCCCAATGTTTCTTCGCCCTTCAGCCCCTTCAAAAGGTCGAGCAAAGCCTCACCCAAGATAGGTGGAATCACCATCAAAAATGAGAACTGCGCCATCTTCTCCTTTTTATCACCGAGCAAAAGACCCGTTGCAATGGTAGTACCAGAGCGTGAAAGACCTGGCAAAACTGCAAGTGCCTGTCCGAGACCTATGATGAAAGCATGGAGAGGACTGATATTTTCCTTCTGACGTGGTTTGGCAAAGTAAGAGAATGTAAGCAGAATTGCTGTCACGATGAGCATGCAGCCCACGATGAGCAGGCCTGAGCCAAAGATTTCTTCTACCTGTTCCTTGAAGAATACACCTACAATACCAACAGGAATCATAGAGATAACGATATTAAGAGCATACTTTGTCTCCTCGTTCATCTGAAATTTGAAGAGTCCTTTCAATATCCAGTCAATTTCTTTCCATAGAATAACCAATGTACTCAACACAGTAGCCACATGTACCATGATTGTAAAAGTCAGGTTATCCTCTCCATTGATGCCGAAAAGATGTGCACCGATAGCCAGATGACCACTACTGCTCACAGGCAGATATTCTGTAAGACCTTGGATGAGACCCAAGACCAAAGCTTCAATCCAATTCATTTGTTATTTATCTTTTGGTTTACGAATGACTGCATAAATGATAGACAGAAAACCTATCAGTGTAACTGTAGGAGCTACCACTATACGACGAGTACTAAAGATGTCCATATCGAAAGTATTCTCATTAGAGCCAGCACCGCTCATCAGGAGAAAACCTAAGATGACAATAGCCATACCGATGGCCAACAAGATAAAGTTGACCTTATCAAATGCCAAATTTCTTCTATCCATGAATATATAATAGTTTAATGTTGAATTTAAATCTTATAAAGATCGCCTGCCTTCATCTTCAGGAACTTGTTGACAGAAATGCTTGCACACAATGAAGTGATAATAATTCCGAAGAGGAATACCGCTCCACCTGTGATGGCAAGTTCTTCCCAACCGAGAACGGTCAGCAATTCTGGTTCGTTCAGATACCAAGCATAGATACATCCTCCTAAGAATGCATCAGCTAAGAATGCAGATAACAGACCTATCAATATTGCTCTGCGAATAAAAGGAGCACGAATAAAATTCCATGAAGCACCTACTAACTTCATCGTATGTATCGAGAAACGACGGGCATAGATACCTAATCTTACCGTATTGTTGATCAACGAGAAAGAGATGAATGTCAACAACACAGCAACAATCAGCAAGCCTAAACTTATCTTTGCCAAAGATTCATTTACTTTTTCTATCAAATCATGCTGATAAGAAACCTCGGTAACTCTCGGATACGCCTTCAATTCCTTGGAAATCCATTTCAGGGAATCATTATTAGCATAATCAGCCTTGGTTGTGATTTCTATAGAAGGCTGGAATGGGTTTACACCTGCAAACTCGCTTGGATTTGCACCCAAATCGCGGGTAGCCTCCTTCAAAGCACGTTCCTTGGAGATATAATTCAAGTTGTTCACAAAAGGACGAGCCTTTAAGGTTTTGCACATCTGAACAGCTTCAGAATTGGTCATATCCTGTTCAAACATCACCGTTACTACAAGGTTCTGCTTGACATACGAAGACAAGTTTCGACCCATGAGGACCGAAAAGATGACAAAACCCAACAAAACGAGTACCATAGAGGTACTTATACATAAAGTGACCATCTGCAATCCACGATGATTGCTTGGCTTATATTGTTTCTTTCTCATTTTACAAAAGGGTATAATACACCAAATTTTGTGCAAAGTAACAAAAAAATAAGGACATAAACGAACCTTTAACAGTTATTAATAAGTATTTTTGGGAAACATCAATGAATTTCACGTAAATTCACAGTGTTTCAGTCCGGAGGATGAAGAAACATACCAAACAGGGAAAAGGACCGACCTCACGGCCAGTCCTTTCTACATACGGAGTAAAATTCAAATAGGTATGACTTTAAATTTTACCGATTTTAAGTAGAGCTTCGTCATGAAAACAAAGCTCATCTATTACATTTAAGAGAGAATAAACTTACATCTTGGTGATAACACCCTTCTCAGAACTCTCCAGGAACTGGATAATATTCTGAATCTCCGGACCATCTGGCACCTGATCCTTGATCTGGTTGATGGCATCGA